>Ga0326514_10000002_pt1 | contig 281799 bp, 245 predicted proteins | sample 3_2548_0518_D_FD_203653 | JGI IMG/M metagenome (GOLD analysis project Ga0326514, IMG submission 203653) | Bovine rumen microbial communities from UC Davis, California, United States - 3_2548_0518 | ecosystem: Host-associated > Mammals > Digestive system > Stomach > Rumen | place: USA... | reverse complement strand
TCTTACAGATTGTTAGGTCTGTAAGAAACGGAAGAATTTCAAATCAATTTTGTCAAAGAACTCTATAATTATTAAATTATCAATATATTACAAAGATATTTAAAAAGTTAACGCACCAGTATTATAACGAAAATACAAGATTCAGCTCCCTACATATTTCCTCGTTAATGAAATAAAAATTCGGCACACTGTCTCTTTCATTCGACCATTCCGAAAAATCGTATTTGTTCAATAATGGCATTCCTAGTCCTGAGTCATAATAATCCTCTTCTGTTGTCTTCAACACGCGCCAACCTAACTCGAAAGCATACATATGCGAATGTTTTGACACTAAATCCTCAACCATGTGGCTTCCGAGTGCATTCCAGTTCAACGCTGTTTCAACACTCCAATATAAAGAGCTTCCTTCATCTCGGGTTTCACTTCTTTGTGACATATAGCCCCTCAATAACACCCATTTAAAACCCAGATTGGGCAACTCTGTACATAGTTTGTTGTCAAAAAGAGCGAGAGGATCAGTTGTCAACCATGATGCGATATTTTTATAATCCCTACACAAATAAGAATGGGTATCCAAACATCTCAATGGTGAAAAGGCAGGATATGAAGGGTCAATTAAAACTTCATCGGTACGGAAGGTGTTTTCATATTCCGGGTCAATAATACCATTCAACAGCAACCAGCCAACCAATTCCTTCTGTGCAAAGTCTCTATGTTTGTGCGATATTTTTGACACAGGATCCTGCCAAAACCGCATATTATCCGACAACTCCTTTTCTCGCTGTGCGTAAACATCATCATTATAACCATTATCAAACATGCGTTGGGCAATCATATACCACAAATCATCTGAAGTGTACAAACTTCTGCTCTTTCTTGGCAGACTTGAATAGGGGCGCAAACTGAACTTTTCAAAGCTATAATCATATAAGCTACTATTCCACGTTCTTTTTAATTTAGGCCATTTATCATGCTTCGACAGGCCTAAAACAGATTTGTCAGTTTCTATAGAAAAATGACTACTAGCATATTCCATTAGTGTGTCTAACAAATCCAACAAAACGATATGAGAAGTAGGGTTATCACGCATATCGACTGTCAGGAACTTTAGGGCTTCCTCCACTTCTTTTCTCTGACCTCTTGTTATGGAAGCACCCACGGCTGACAGATAAACCGCCTCTCGTATAAATGGGTCACTGATAGTAAGGGCCAATTTCGCCATTGGCAAATAACTATCGAAATGGTTTCTCGCATAGTTCGTGATTTGTCGAATAAATTGCTGCCTTCTCTCCTTCACAAATGTCCCAGAAAAAAGGAAAGCAGCTATTAAAGCATCATTGGTAACCAAGTCTTCAAACAGATGTTTCTTTATGCATAGCGCCACATCTTCCATTTCACCATAACCAAGAAATTTGGAATGGAAGAGAATATCCAATTCTTCCGTACACATTTGCTTGAATGCCGGCATCAAAGAAGAAAGGCCAAATACCGACTGGGAAACTAGAATCTTCTCCTTTACAAGGTCACAAATGGCTGTCTTCAATTCCTTACCAAGGGGAATTTCCAAACGCTTCTCAAGCGACCTTCTTCCCTTTTCATTTCCACAAATAAATTCAATATTCGACAAAACCTTCGATAAGGCTACGTCTTCAGGCACCAGATCAAAAAGGTCTTTGTGGTCGCGCTTAGCAATTAAGTAAACAAGAGATTTGATAATGTCTTCACTTAATGTGTGAAGTCCATCATCATTACCAAAGAGCTTTTTGAATGCAATGGGCTTATTCAGCAGTGTTTCAAGTTCAGTGGCATCTTTGGCAGTCGAGAGTATATATTTTGCAATATGATAGCCTGCCATCAAATCGTATGTAAACTTTACTTCACTGTCATCCAGATTTAAATCTATCTGAAAACAGAGTCCCTCATCAATCAGTTTGTCCGTCTTATCGTTGAAAACAGGTCTAAAATCATCGAAATAATTTATTGAGCGGGTATTTCTTTCCCACAATAACCGCCCCATTTCAACCAAGCCTTTTTTCAGGTCATGACAAACGCATCTGTCAACATTGTCTTTATCTGTGGCAGCGTTTTCAACTAATCTATTTGAGTAATCTCTCATGCATTCAGCCAATGAATACTCATTTACGATGAGACCTTGCGCGCCCTCGTTGGTTTTGCTAAAAATAGCCAATAATAATGGATTCTTGAAAATCTTCTTGTTTATCAGCTTGGCATCAGTTATTTTGTATTTGGCGAAATACTTTCGTATAGTTTCTGCCAAATTATCATCCTCTATCCCCTTCAGCAAGATACAGTTATCAACCTCATTAAATTGTTTATGGCCGTATATGCGCTGAATGTAGTCTGTTTTTTCCCTGCACGTGGTTATCAAGAAAAGATGTTTGGTGTTTGTTATGGCTCTAATGAAAAGCGGTAAGTCTTCCCTCCACAAAACATCACAAGGATAACTTTCATTGAGTCCATCGATAATAATAGGCATTCGTGCATCGGGAAAACAAGCCGCCAAGCTGTCTAACGCCTTGATGAGTTCATCAAATGTCAGTCTTCCATCAACTTCAAATAGTTTCAATAAGGCTTCTTGTGGACGGGCGTACGGTCTAAAACGGCTTCCCGTTATAAGCAACGCTGGCAAATCATCATTCAACAACTTGTTTGCAACAGCACATGCAAAATGCGTTTTCCCATAACCGGCTTGTGCAAATACGGGGAAATAGCTGTTGGTTCGCAACTCAAGAGCGTATTCTACAGAATAGTGTCTCCGATCCGATCCGCTATATATCAAATCTTTGATGACTCTAATGTCTTCCGTGTAATAATCGAAAGAATAATTATCAACAATCTTTTTGTCGGCTTTAATCGCATCACTCAAAGTATCGGCTATTTCCTTAAACTTAACATAGGATCCCTTAATCAATTCAAACCCTTTTCCTACCATCGCGTCAAGATCATTTATGCGACTGATAGCACACACTTGTTCACCTAAATCCAGCAAGAATGATTCGTATACTTCAAAAGCGTGCAATACTTTTTCCGGGAAAAGCCCTTTTCTTCGTTCTTTCCGTTCTTCCTTTCCCCATTTTTTGCCGTAGTTCTCGAGCCTCTTATATAAAACCAGCAACCTTTCCTTAAGAGTCTTGACAGCAATATTGGCATCCACCATTCCCATCAACTGCCTCTCAAAAGTGGTCTCCGTATGCAAATCCACGTCAAACTTCTGTTTAAGCAAATCAAGGGTAGCTCTGCTTATACTCGTCACCGTCTCCTTGTTCAACTTAAACTTTCCAAAGAAGAATGCAGCTATACCTCTGTATCTCGTCTCATCCTCAAGAAAGAAACTCTCAAACACACTTTTATGCCAATGGTCAACTCCTATATTCGGGTTAATACCCGCCAATTCTGACTTGAGTTTATTATATGCATCCTCTTTGACCATTCCAGGTGTGCAAATAATCCAAAGAACCATATTTGGATGCGCAACGCAAGTGTTTTTGAACCCATTTACGAGTTCTGTTCTACGATCCTTTACAAGCGAAGTGTTCTCCAAATCGTTCTGGTTCACCCAGAATTTAGCTTGCCAACATATTTCAGTACCAGCAGGATAGATAGTACCTTCATATTCCAAAGATTTATGCAGTGTCAGATAGAACTCCGACCCTGTCATGTTATATGGGTATATGATTTGCCCATATTCCCCAAATTTGGCCACAGCCACCTGATGGCAGAACTTCTCAAAGGTTATTTCCTTTGAAATGCCGTTTTGCTTTAATTGATTCCAATCTATCTCGATCATCTTTGGTAGCAACTTGTTATTTGATGATAATACGGACATGCCCCTCTACATAAATCGTGAACTGCGCACATACGCTTACACCCGTTTTTAACCCTATCTCTATAATCCTGTAGTTTGTGCAGCCATATATCATAGAAATCGTTATCCTTCAATGAATAGGCATCCTTGCCACCAGAAAACGAACAAGGTGACACATTCATGTACTCATCAATATATACCGAAAAGAAACCACCCTCACATGTGTCCACCATCTCTTTTCTCACCGCTTGCCGCTGCATCAGCATCGGAACAAAACATGCGTCAAATCCAATTTTGCAGGAACATTTGGGTGTTACTATGGCTTTCATAAATGCATCAATGTCATCCTCATTTTTTAGCACTTGACTCTCCTCTACTCGACCAGCAGGTTTATATGTAAGAAACACCACTGCATTTATTCCATTCATTATATCATTATATTCACCTTTCACCAACCCAACTGCCTCTGAAATGGAGTCCGACGACAGTATGTAATGGATATTCACTTTAATTCCATCGCTTCCTTTCAACATCGGTTTGGCAAGTTCCATTTCTTCAATACTGGAAGCGGAAATGGCCATGGCTCCAATCTTTCCTTTTATTTTAGCAAACACATCTGGTGTCAAAAGTCCACCATTTGTAGTGAAATTGAGCACAATACCCCTTTTTGCAGTCTCGTCAACTATCCTAAAAAAGTCGGGGTGTTCCAATGGTTCCCCTCCTCCAATGGCAACTTGAAAAACAGTTCCATTGTCAGGGGAGCATAGAGTATCCAAGACTTGGCAGTATTCATCATACGTCATCACATGGCCTTCTGGAGTGCTATCTTTATAACAGAAAGAACACCCTTTAGAACACTTATTACTGATAGAAATATCCGCCAATTCCGGCACGGGGGCAAACAAGGGGTTGTCATCAAATGTCTTACCCCACCTGAAAGTCATTCCAGTTTCAGCATCAGCCAAGAAATGATAGTCTCCAATATGTCGAGTCAGCATGTTTTAATATGATTCAACTTGAATGGCTGACAAACCTTGCATTATGCCAGACAGACTTCTACCCAACAGATATTCACCCCTAAGATAATTGAACAATTCTTTCTCAGTCATGGTGGAAACATCAGTGTTCATGCCATTTTCTTGCAGCATCTGTTTCGAAAAAGCCTCATCACTGTCATCCCTGAATTTCATTAGGTAAGTATAGATCTCATGATTTTCAAGATAGGACAGAGTGCCTTTTTCCAGCATAAACTCTTTAAGTGCTTTAGCCATAACAACTGGCTCAGAATCGGCATAGAGGGATTCGTTCATCTCCAGAAAACAATCAAGAATGTCCAAATCCATCATAATGATGAAACTCACCGAACTACTATTGGTTACAAAATCAGTTCTAATCTTCATATACTTAAATTTCTGGCTTACTTTATATCAATTTTGCATCCTTTGCAGTGTCAATTTTTAGCTTTTTATTCACGTCAGAAAAAATATTCTCCTCGTTCTCATCAACACCCAGCACTACCTTCCATAGTTCATTTTTATCTGCGATACCAGGAACACTTGCATCGGTAGCGGTTAGATAATGGCCTTTATAATTATCAATTAGTTTGATCAATTGCAGACAAGTTCTCTTTTTAGCGGGTGAATTATAGAACTGGTCTATACGGAACACCGTGTTATAATCATTACGGAAGCCGTTATCTGCTTTATTTCTTGCATTAAAAAGAACAGAAAGGGTTTGTGCATCATCATTTTTCAAAGCACTTCTGTCAATTAAGAAAACAAACGGGTCAAAAACGGGAACCTGTTTGGTATAAAGGCAGAACGATCCTTTCTTCCCATCAAGTTTATGGCCATTGCAATTACTGCAACATGGGTAAAGATTATAAAAGCAAACACTAAGAAAAGGATATTTGTCCTTAGGCAACCAGTGGTCAAAATGATAATAAGCCTCATCCAGGCCATCTGAATAAACTGCTTCTGAATTGTTACAATAAACGCACGTTTGCACACCCAGCATCTTCATATAAGGTGCCAAATATAATCTTGCATCCTTATAGTGCATTCTATTAACAATCTGTTCATAAAACACCCCTTCCACAGGTTTCAACTTATCTCTTTCCTCGCGAATACTGGGCAAATCCGCAGACCTGTATTTAATCTTTGCTGTAAGTTTACTCTCTTCTAATATCTTGTCATACTTTCTTTTATATGTCGTAAATTTTGAAATATTCAGGTTCTTTAGCCGAGGATAGTCTAATATTATTGTTTCAAGGTATTTGATGTAACTATCCTTGTCAGCTAAACTATCATTCACCTCTTGCAAATCAATTATCAGATTTTTGAGACCATTAACTGGCTGTATAAAATCAGCCCTCTTGTCTGCAAATAATTCTTTGGCATATTTTTTTGCCATCGACATTATTCCTGATGTCATGAGCAACTGCTTCATTGTTCCTCCTCCCCGAGATGTCTCTTGATCTGTTTCCTAACATAATCGTCGCCAATCTCATTTATAAAACGCTGTTCATCAGGAGATAACTGCTCCCAATAATCCTTCTTTTGTAATATCTCATTGATTCTTGTCCTAGCCCACTCTCCAATAAAACCATTTTTCAGGAAAAAACTTTGGTACAGAATATCGCTTATGTTTGCCGCCAATGGTCTGATGAAGTCTTCCCTATTTTGCGCCTCTCCACCATCCAGATACAGAATATTTTCCCTTGGCATATCAGACAAAATAAACGGAGAATGCGTTGAAAGAATGATATTGTAAGCACAATGCAAGTTCAAATTAAGACTCTTGATCATATAAAGCAGCCGTGATACAAACAACCGTTGATATTCTGGATGAAAACAAATCTCGGCCTCATCCAATATCAAACTTATATGACGGTAAGCAACCCTATCCTTTGGTATTGAAAGCAAATTCCTGATATGATACACGTATGTACTTAGCGTATATAACAGCTGTCGCTCACCCGAGCTAAGCTTCGCCACATCTATGGTGTCGCCATTTTTGTTGGGGTTTTTGATAGTCAGTGTCGGAATAAAGAATGACGGAGGCAGCGTGTACATAATATTGAACAACTTGTTCCTGCCTTTCAGCACTGGTTCATCCAACAAAGATAGGTATTCATCAATGCTGAATGATTCTTTTTCCAAAGGCGCAGTTCCTTTTTTCCTGATTATCTCAAGTAAATTACGGACTTGAATTACTTTAATCGTGATGTGAGACTTGTCTTTCAAAATCTTGTCAACCAGTTTCCCCAACGACATCAAGTCGTCTTTTGAGGAAACAGTTTCATCGAACCTGCGCAACGACCATTGGTCAAACTCAGTATAACTAGGATATTTCGACGCAATATTTAGTATCTTGTAAACTAAATACAAGGCAGACGCACGTATAATATCATTGCCCAGCCTGATATTAGTAAATCCCATCACGCTTAACAAGATTGACATCACTGATTTAGGATGTTCTGGTACGAAATGTTCAACATCTAATACCGCTGACTTGTATTGGTCATCATTTATCTCCCTTATTTGGTACTTTTCATAGACGGTTTGGAGAGAAAAGCTATACTGTATGTCATTCAATTTATAATCGTCAAAAAAACCTTTACGGTTTCTATAGAAAAGCATAAGAGCAGACAATCTATATATTGTGAGCCTATGTTCTGTAACAATATCAATATTGCCAAGTTTGTCGCGGAAAGGATTTAGGACAATGGGCGTCAGATACCCGTCATTTTTGTGATAAAGGTGGCTTATCCAAACAGTGCCTTCCTGCTCAGGCGCAAAAACTCCATTAGCATCAGGAGCCAACGAGGTTTCATCCTGGTAGTCAGAACTAACCAGCGATTGAAGCGAATAGTTGGTTACTATGGTATAATGAAGCCTTTCGGCCAATTGAGCCATTTCTGTCACCATCAACTTATTCACTTTAGATTGGCCATAACTGTAAGTACTTGCACTGAAATATTGTTCTTTATGATCGTCACTCAAAAAGAATACATCATTGCCACTACATGAAATGCAGTATAAATGACCGTCTTGCACATAATAAAGTTCAGCATATAACTTGTCAACGAAAAGCAATTTCCATGCGGCATTACGTTTCATCCCACGTTCAATGAGCGCACTGAAATTGTTGATGATGCGATACATCAGTTCCAACAGCGACGACTTTCCGCTGCCGTTAGGACCAACTATGGCCTGAACATTAATGTTCTTTCCAAAATACCAAGAATTATTCTTATAATCAGGATTCAACACAATCCTGTTATCGTCATTGACAATTACCCTATCGTTAAACAGATAATAGTTTTCTGACAACACCTTACGGTATTTTACATCACAACGCTGCTGGTCAATAGAGACTGCTACTATGTTTAATTCCATGTCGGATAAATTGTTCCCTTTTCGAAATTCAACACTTAGTCTTGATTCGACATCTCCTCCAAAGTGTTGGCAGCCCAGCGGAGTGATTCGATAAAAGTTTGAAGTTCAGTATCGCCACCCAACATTATTTCCACTTTCCTACCCGAAGCCCTAATATCCATATCGGTTGAGGCAAGGTCCTCCAAGGAAAAATAGGTTCTCGAACCGTGACCGCTATCGCCACCTTGCAATCCATTGGTGGCAACCGTCACCTCTATAATATTTGCAGAAGTAAACTGTTCTGTTTCCTCCTTTGTACACATTTGTTTATCTATAAAATCTGCCATAATTGTTATGTGATTTAAACTTTAGTCATTATTTAAAACGAGGCCAAAACAAATATGAGAAAAATTGCCAAAACCCACTCAACACTATCTTCATCTTATTATCAATCATACTGATTCTTCCTCTTATATTTATCACTGAAATCCAACAGCTCCTTAAACATACCCAACCTCGGCTCTGCCAACTCACCGGCGTTCATTAGTTTCCTATTCCGCTTCAGGAAACGAACCATCAGCTTTACTTCATCGTAATACTTGGACGGGTTACGGTGTTGATCTTCAATGAAAGACTTTACATCATTATATCGTAATAACCACCTTTCATCTTGGGTCATTCTTTCAGTCCTTCTTTTTGCAAATAATATGGATGCCTATCCCTTGTTCATGACATTGTGATATGAGCGATGAAACCAACCATAATATCTGCACTGTTTGTTTCCTTTCTCCAAACTGTTCACCAGCTTGCAATCGGCGAAGATTATCTTCTAAATGGTCTTTGGCTATAAAGTTAACCACCAGGTATATGTCGCGGCGCAGGTTGGGGCTCAGCATGGCCTTCTTCCAATGATCTATTGCAGCTCTTACAGAAACGCCCTTCCTCAATCTTTTTATTTGAGTATGCGTATGTTCGGCATTGTAAGTCTTATCCCAATCGTTATGGCGGCCTTCAAGTACCGCCACATCAGGTTTCATATTTCCGATATTTTTCAACGCTTGACCTACGACATCCTGAAAACTTGTAGCGGAGAATACGCTGTCATGGTATTTTGACAGAAAGAATGAAATCCTGCCATCAGCGATGCCAATATGGTCTGCCCATTCTTTTCCAAGATCGTCGCAGATAAACTCATCGTACTCCCTCATGAACTCATCTTCAACGAAAGCAAACTCCGATGTGCCGGTAAATGCTGTTTGTGTAGAAACAAACTCACCCTTCTCGCTTGTAGTCACACCTGTCGCCAATCTATTGCGATGTTCAAACACACTGGTGAATAAACTCAGATTACCAGTCAGTGCATTATCCTTAAATAGTCTTCGATTTGTATAGCGGTATTCAAACTGGTCGAAATACACGACAAACGGACTGTTTGCATTCACATAGTCAATAAGAGAGACGCTTTCACCATTAGGTTCTTTAAGGTGTATTGCTTCATACTTCTCGCTTTTCACTTTAACCTTACCTTTGGACATCAACAGGTAAATGGGTTTACGTTCTTCGGTAACTATCACAAATTCGTCACCTTGTTTATCAACCTCCAGATTCAAATTAAGACCCTTCAAGAAATCATTAATTGGAAACGGACAATCCTTTTCGTTATCGCCAACCTTTATTATGAGTTTCTCATAAATCCCATTTTCAAAGGCCGTCAATAATTCATTCGGATAGAAAAGAACCGTTGCAGGAGTCAATTTATCCCGAACATTGTCATAGTCTATTGTCTCTGCAAAGGCAGTTAGCAGCGAAGGTTTCTCTACGCAAGTCTTGAAACAAGCAACCACATCCTTCACCCACTTCAAATATGAAGCAAAATCATCCTTATCACCTAATTTATTCACCTTCGAGCTATTCATAGCCAGCGAAACCACACCGTCGTTGTTCAGCAGTCGGCATTGGTTCAACACAAAATTATTGGCTCCGGTAGTAGAGAAGCTATCCTGCAAATCTACAGCTTCAAGACTCTTTCCTCTAATTGCCGTATCCGACATGTCCAAATTCTTCATTCCAATCCGCTGATATTGGGTCTCGTCGGTGATAAAGGCAGATGCCATCTTTTGGTAGTCCAGCTCTTTTAATTCATTCTTGATGTCTTTCAACTGCGCCACCAGTTTCCTACTGATAGCCACATATCCATCATATTCCACTATCAGAGCGTAAGCGAACTTCACTTCGAGCCAATCCTTCTCAGGTGAATCTTTGAAGCAGGATGGCTTTGCCTTTTTCTTGAAAGCACAGAAAGAATAATGAACACCGTCAATGCCTGGAAATGTCTGTTGTACTATATATTTACCACCATACAATTTGCCATATTTCTTAGCCGAGATAGTGTTGAAAGCCGACCTAATATCTACCTTTTTCAATAAGCCGCCTGTTGTTCTCGTATAAAAAACAGCACATTTTGGAAATTCAAATTCTTCCATCATGGCATTATATCATTTAAAACTCGCCATTATCTGAAGTACAAGAGGAAGCCTTTTACAAACTCAGTATATCCTCTTCCCCCAGCGGTTCCCACTTCCCTGCCTTACTTTCCATCAACACGGTGCCCGACTCTTTGGCGTACACCCTGTGCCACTGACCTGCTGGAACATTCAACGCCACCACTTGTCCATTGGGTGTCAGTTCTATGTAGTCCGTGCAAATTCTCTCTAACTCATCATAGAATTCCCAAACCAAGTAACCACGAAGGCAAACCACAGTTTCCGAGGTTTTCTGATGCCTATGGACAGGCATGGGTGAACCGGGTTCTATAGCATTCAGCATCCGTTGGCTTTTGTCGTCAGCGGAATTGCGCAAATCCAGATTCATCCTCAAACGAGGACTTGCCTTGGCCTGGGCAGTCAGACTATCCAATAAAGCTTGTGTGATTATCATTACTGAATCGCTTCCTTGATGCAATCCACTATGTATCTCACATCGTCGTCCTTGACATATGGCCCGGCAGGCAGACACATGCCAATCTTGAACATGGCCTCGCTCACACCGTTCAGGTATGCTGGTGTATCTTTGTAGCAAGGCTGCTTATGCATAGGCTTCCATACAGGGCGTGCTTCCACACCGGCCTGATCCATCCAAACGCGCAATGCTTCCACGTTATCATTGGGCTGGCAATCGGTAGTGGCACTATCAGCCACATGGATAACACCCGCAGCACCGCCCACGGCACCCTGCACTATGGTCTTATAGGCATTCTCTTGCCCTTTTATCTTCACATTCTCATCGATGGTGATGGTGCAGAGCCAATAATTACTATCGTACTCGCCCGTGACTGGCTGTGCATGAACCTTGATACCGGGAACATCCTTCAGCAACTCCTCATACATCTTCTGCACCTTCTTGTGGTGGGCGATATGCTCATTCACCACGGTCATCTGGCCTCTACCAATTCCAGCACAAATATTGCTCATGCGGTAGTTGTAGCCAATCTTCTCGTGCTGATAGTAGGGATAGCTCTCACGGTACTGGGTAGCATACATCATAATCTCGCGCCATTCATCCTCATTGTTGGTAATCAACGCACCACCGCCCGAAGTGGTTATCATCTTGTTGCCATTAAACGAAAGAACACCATACTTGCCAAATGTACCCAACATTTGACCGTTGTACCTCGAACCAAATCCTTCAGCGGCATCCTCAATAACGGGGATGTCATACTTATTGGCAATGGCCATAATCTTGTCTATCTGGTATGGCATACCGTACAGTGCCACCGGCACAATAGCCTTAGGCTTCTTCCCCGTCTTGGCCATTCTATCCTTAATAGCCTCTTCCAATAACTCTGGATCCATATTCCATGTATCCTTCTCCGAATCAATAAAGACAGGTGTAGCTCCCAGATAGGTAATTGGGTGTGAAGAAGCACAGAACGTAAAACTTTGCACCAGCACCTCATCGCCAGCCTTAACGCCACAGTTGATAAGAGCCAAATGAACCGCAGCAGTGCCTGATGATAAGGCAACGACTCTCTTATTCTGACCACAGAAAGCCTCAAGGTCTGCCTCAAAGCCGTTGACGTTAGGTCCCAGCGGCACCACCCAGTTAGTATCAAATGCTTCCTTAATGTACTTTTGTTCAAGACCAGCTTCGCTCATGTGAGCCAAGCAGAGGTATATACGTTTTCTTTCAGACATAATTATGTTTGTTTAATTGATTAATTCTTTGTGAGTAACCTAATTACTTTATTCCCAACGGGTCTTTAGTAATGTCAATTAAAAGATTCTTTGCCTTATAATGACGTGGTTGAAAAAGTCTCCCCACATGGGCTTCTAACAGACGCGAATCGAACCCCGAAATGGTTTGCCGCTTCGGTGCTGGTACTGCCACCTTACCTTCTTTCTGGAACACCGCCATCACATTCTCAAAATTATCTTGCAGATTCTCTTTCTTGGGATTATTAAATATGTTTTGCGAGCCTGGATTGTTACAAAAATTGACGTAAATTCGGTTCTCATAATCCTTGTAACTTTTCTCGTCAATGCCAATGGCTGCCATTAATTCGCGTTTGCGCTTTCTTTTTAAAGTGTGCTTCTGTATCTCCGCCAATTGCTCTATTCCCTTTTCATAGGTGAAATACAATATCCTAACAGTATTATCAACCTTTATTCGCTTTCCTATTTCATTCCACCAGCTCTGGTCGGTCATTCCAAGTGATACGCCATAAATTGAAATAATACCGCTTTGAGCAATTACTTCACGGCATTGACGGTCTATCATGGTTCCAAGATTGCTGTTGGTTTGTGGCTTGACAAGCAGGTCAAGCACACTTTCCTCTGCGACCAGTTTCTTGTTGGCTATTTGATCCACATTGTCAACGCCAAGAACAATATTCCGGTTTTTTATGTCTTGATGGATATGTAGACATCCGTCAAAATGAAAAGTCATGGCACGATCTAAACCCAACACACCACCGACACCTATTTTTTCCATATCAGCAATACGGTTGAACGTATCGGTGTAATTGAAACTCAATATTCTTACGCGATTGTCGTTTACCCGAACAAACAGTTTGTTAAAATCCTCTATTTCACTCGGAGTCAGATGCAGCCAAGGTTTCATCAAGTCTTGATATAATGTCTTAGTAGGATTGTCAAAATTTTCCACATCTGAAAAACGATAGGCATAATCAATATACTCCATCAAATGATTATACACGTCCATGTAAACTGTATTGTAATCCTCTGCTGAATCGTATTCTTCAGTCACCTTGCCTAAAGCAATTTCCATGTCCGACCATAATTCCGTACGATGCTCCAAGAGGGCATTATACAAATTGATACGAAACTTGTTTACAATCTCTGGTTCATCATCATTTGGAACTAGCTGCAGATAATATTCATAAAAATGGGCATACGAAGTAGGAATGCCCTGGTTGATATCGAAACCATTCCCTATTATATGTGTTATATTCATTCGCTTTATTTAGTCTTGAGACATAAACGTGGAATTCTAATTATGAATTAATTATTTTCAATTCATGACACAATCACCGACTATATCGGGCCAAGGCTATTCTTGAATCCCTTGATTTCATTCTCAATAGTTTCAAGTAAATTCATAGCACTCTCAACTTCTTTCTGGTTGAAATTGGGCATCGGAGTCGAACCGTGAGACAATGAATGAATTAACATTTTTTCGTAGAAATGAAACTCCTTCACAAAACTAACTATTTTTTGCAAGTCAGCATTTGTTGAATACTTCTGTATCTCATCAGTTATTTTTTGCACCTTGTCGGCTGGTGTATCTGTTCCTTCGGCAATATCTTTAATCGCCTTGACCAAATCATTGGCATCATATAATTTCCCACTATGTTTTTTTACAAACAGGGATTCGGACTTTACTAACCTAGCAACAAGATTGGTAGCCATATGCACTTCCCCTAACTGGATGATTTTCGCCAGTTCATATATCACAGCCTCAAATCGTTTTCTTATCTCGTTGCCAACAGTATTTTGTTGTAAATATCCCTTGCTATACTCTAGCTTTATCGCACCTGTTGTCTTTAACTCCCCAAAATCGTAAATCTGTGGCCCACGTTGTGTCAGATACAGATTATAAGTAAGCCAAGCTCCTAACTCATGTTTCTCTTCAATGCACTGATACAGCATATTATTGAAACCGATGCTATGAGTAAACAGTACCTTCTGGAATCCAGTGAACTTCGACAAAATGAATCTTGCCAAATAAAGCCGGTTACTATTATCCAAACTCGAAACCAAGTCATCAAGTACCAATAGTTTTTTCTTACCATCAGCTGGTGCAGCTTGCAACAATAACACAGAATGCAGTAATATCAGAATAACAACCAAATTAATCTTAGCCTCATTGAAAACATTGCGCAAGCCGTTGCTCTCTTTGAGGTTCATGCTGTCATCCTTGATAAATATGTCATACTTGACGTTTTCTCTGCCAATCACAAACCCTTCTATAAAATCATCACGAAGTGATTGGTTGACATTCTGTAAAAGTTTATCTATATGATTTGCAAGGTAGCCGTCAACATCAAATGATGGAAAATTCATTTCCTCTAATAGTTGCTTCAGATTAATAGTATCCTTTTCAACCACCTTTCCATCATTTATTTCATGTGTCACGTAGTCCAAGTCCTTCATCGACACCATGAAGCATTGATAATTTGCCTTGTTGAAGCTCTTGAAATCTGTCTGATTGATCTTTATGCTGAAATCTGCTGATGGTGAACCTGCTGGTGTCCTATGATTGAACCCATTGTAGAAATCTTTCTCTTCGTTTGCTCTCTGTTCAGGTTGCGCACCAACAGAAAGGTGTGGTCTTAGCAGTTTCTCATGATAGAATGTCAACAGCAATGCTTCATAGAGCGAGGTCTTTCCTGCTCCATTCTCTCCATAAATCAGCATATTCTTATGTGCCGCCGTCGGTATGATGGCAATGCGCGAATTGAATGCCTTAAAATTGTCAATCTCAATCTTCTCCATATACACCTTTACCTTGGAAAAAATCAATAAGTATATTCTTCTTATGTTCTGTTCGCCTCATCAATTCATCATAACTCACTATATTGGGATTGTTTTCCAAAAATCTTTTAAGTTCTTTTATGCCCGTTTTCACATATACCTTCTGCTTGTCAGGATAAGACTTTGACACCTTGTACGTATCCAAAATCACAAGATTGCCCAAATCATCCAAGTGGTTATACAACGAATGTCCATTCCATGATTGGCTCAAGTATTCATAATCCCTGGCCGAAAGCAGACGATCTGCACTGTAATCAGCTTGTATGGCAATGGGGTCCTCCAAGTATTGCGCCAGCAGTGCATAACCATATTTCAGACGACCCAAATAATCAAGATTCACACTGTCTATGGCATCGGTGTAATACTGACTGATGGGTTTATCTTGAGATATTTGTTTTATCATGTTGTATATCTCAAACTTCACGTATGTTGTCGAACCTCTCTGATAACAGTATCTTACAATAGCCTTCAGTTCTTTAATCAATTTCTCCTCATTTCCAAATCCGTAATGGAAAAGATAGACCAGCACAGCATATCTTGGATAAGTATTAGTATATGCATCTATCAGCTGCAACCACGCTGCCAGTTCTGTCTTACCCCATTTCAGTTCTTCATATTCTGTAAGCAAACTTGTTATCTTTAGCAAGTCATTCATCACCTCTGGGTATGTCTTTTGGCTGATAGGGGAATTAGCGGAAGAAAAGAACTCCCTCAAACTGATTTCATTCTTCGTGTTACCCGTCTTTCCACGCAAAACATGCGAATAATATCTGAAAATATCATCCACAGTTAATCTTATATTCTCAGCAGACTCCTTAAACGTTCTCCATAGGTCAATAAACTCGCTCTTTTCTTTTTCTGTGATAGCTTTTACATAAAGACGAGCCTTGAAAATATCAGCATCTGCCAAATCCATACCTCGATTATTGATGGTCTCAAAAATGGTCAATGCCCTATTATCAGCCTCTTCCTGATTAGTACCCACCAATTCAATGGGCAGGATACTAACTTGCTCCAGAAAGAACTTCAGATAAGCCATAAACTCATCATCCGTGCATTCCTGCAAAAACTTCTTATATGTATAATAAAAATATATGGCATTCGCAATAATCTTCTTTTCCTTATCAGGATAAGCCAATGAACCGTCTGGTTTTATACGTCCAACAAGATTTTGCTCAAAATTTGTTTGTTCCCACCCACTAACATCACCTAACACATCCTTGTCATCAGTTTCAATTACATCCGACAGAATTTTTATAGCAGAGCGACTACCATCCCAGTTGTATGTCTGTATAGCATCCTTAAGAATACGGACTTCGGGTTTCAAAACCGATAATACTTTAAAAATAAGCCAGATACTGATAAGTCTTTGTTGACCATCGACCACACGGGGTTTATCTTTTGACTTTTCTCCTACAGCCAAAATAATATTACCAATAAAATAGTCTAAATCAGCATTAAACGCCTCGTTAATATCGTCATACAATTTGCCACACTGTTCTTGCCCCCAACTGTACGGGCGTTGGTAGTCTGGTATAATATACTGCTCTCGTTGTATAAACAAGCGCGAGAGACTTCGTTGTTCAGCTGTTAATGATATTGCCATATTCTATCTATTGTCGTGTATTTATATTTCCACCTCGTCCGAAATCAATAATACAACGTATAAAACCTCTTCCCGCTCAATTCGTCAACGCCTGATTCTATGTCGGCATCGGGGTTGAGCACTTTTACCTCGAATTCGTTGCCCAACTTCAGGACATTCATCCTTGATACAGGTTTCCGGCTGGCAGCTTTCGACACAACACTTATTTCGCCAGAGAAACTGCCATATTCTTCCTCAAACGATTGCCGATAAGTGTCGAACGCCTGTTTTTGCTCTGCGTTCTGACAAAGCAGGTCGGCCAAATCATCAACCTGCACTGTCTCACTAGTCTTCAGCAACTCAGCTGTTTTTTTTGCAGCAATGACACTGCCCACTTCCGACTGCTCCTTCAACTGCTGCACAAAACCGGTACACATGTCCATCAGTTTGACCGTCTGGTGATAGTCGTCGTTGCAATCCTTGACATGGAGAAAGTTGTCAGCCCAATAATGTGCGTCCGATTTCGGATTGGTATTATCCACCACAGCCAATTTGTAACCTTGCTCTTTCTCCACATTGAATATTATGCACCCTTTTTCCAACTTTTTCAAACTCATTCCCATTTGAGGCGACAAAACCAAATGGTTGTGTTCCATTTTCACGGTCAAAACCGTCTCCATCACCTCTGATTTGAACAAGCCCACTGCATTGGTCTCAACACCGTCAATCACACAGCCATCCAATAGCACCACATAAAATTCACCTATCTTGATGTTAGGATGGATACTTTGCTCATACAGATGACGAGCCAAATTGTTTGACTGTTTAACCAAACAGTTCTCATCATCAAATATCTTGGTGACAAACCTATAAGCGGGGTTCATCTCCAAACCGTCAATGTAATAGAATTGCTTCCAGTCGTCGAACTTAAACGAGGCGTTGATCAGGCTCAACAAATGCTCCTCAACACCCTCCATCTGACACAGACTGTCGGAGAATGCCACGCCATCATCATTACTCTTGTTGCCAACGCGCTGCACTACGGCAGCTTTAATATTTCCTATAGTTGTCATTGTTATATCTTGATTATTTCTGAAGGTATCAAACCCTTGCCGTTTCTAAACTCGTAACAAGTCTTAAAAGTACTTAGATTTTGCCAATATTCAGTTCCGGCATGTTCAATCATTATGATTTGGAAATGACCTCTGCGGGTCATCTCCCTCATAAACAAATCGGTCAGTCTGAAGGCTTCTGTCAGCTTCGCCCGGTCGTCATTGGCTATCGTCTGGTTATTGTCATCAACTCTTCTTTCGTTTTTGTCAGCGTAATACGGTATGCTCGGTTGGTCAATAAACAGGAATTGAGGAATACTTTGGTTTTGGTTGTTCAGCAACAAGTCGTGTAACCCGAAGAAATAGCACAGATGCAAGAACATATAGTTTGATTTGCTTCCGACGTTCGATTCCGGATACTCACCTTCCTCGCCTTCCAGCATCAACATGTTTTCTTCCATGCTGTAAACAGGCTTGTAGTTGCGATATGCCTCTGCAATACCATTTTGATATTTGAAATACTTGCCTATCGTATCATTCAGATTCCCAATAGCATTATCGTTTTTGGCTTTCAGCCGATTAACCTTTTCCTGCAAAGAGGTGATCGCCTCTCCACATTGTATCAATATCTCTTCCGTTATGGTCTGTTTTGGTTCCTTCGCAAAATCTTTCTCCAAGCGTTCGGCCAGCAGTATCGCCTTACGAAGCCAGATGACATCCTTTTGGTCAATCTGATATGGGTTCAATTTTTTCCATTGGTCTGTCAAAGACCTTTCCTTGTTTAGCAATTCCTTTCTGCTATTCTCAAAGTTATCCGGAAGTTTTATTTCTGGAACGTAACTTTCTTTGATGGCTTGCCAAGCTTCGGTCAATTCGCGAAGCAAGCGTCCTGTTTCCTGATAGGTCATCAGTTCCGACAGGTGTTTTTTTACATAATCCAGCGGCACAAGGCTTTCGTTCTGTCTTTCCAGTCTCTTTTGATACGTTTTATACTCTCTTTCAAGCGATTCGAAATAGCCTAATCTTTCACGCACATCGGCCAGTTCTGATTCCATCTGTTTGCGCTGTTGGTTTGCCTGCTCGTTTTTGAATTGAAGATTGCAGTTTTCAACAATGGTTTTAATGTTTTCCGACCAAGCTATTGGGTTGTCGCCAAAAAAAGTCACATCACCAAGCCCCAATTCGTCTATCTCGTCAGTAATCTCCTGCTTTGTCTTTTCATATTTCTCTTTATTCTCCTGTTCTTTTTGTTGGGCATCCTTCTTTTTCTGCTCCTCCTTTTGGGCAGTCAACAATTTCGATTCCAACTCCTGCCGTTTCATCTCATCCACGCCTATAGCAAGTTTGAAGAGGTCGTTCAGAATCTTCACATACTCATTCTTTCTGAAGAAACGCAAATCCTGATAAGTGTTCTCCGTGGCGATAATATCTTCAGTCAAATAGTTGAACATCAAATTATGACGATAATTCAAATTAACCTTGCTCTCCAGTTTGAGTTTCTTGGGTATATTGAACAATTCGTTCATTTTAACCATAGCCTTTGACCTGATATCACTCAATCCCGCCTCGGGTTTTTCTGGCAGGAATACACCCTCCTTAAAAATGGCCACCATCTCACTGTTTTCAACCGTCTGCGAGGGTCGTATGATGGTATAGGGTTTGTCGTCGACATAAAACACCATACCGTACCATGCCACATTCTCATTTATGACATCCTTGACGATGGCACTTCTTTCAGACAACAGGCAATAGTCGATTATTTTCAAAATGGATGACTTACCTGTCGAGGATTCACCTGTGATGACATTTACCTTATCTGGAAAAAAGTCAAGGTCTCGAGTTCCCCTGTCGCGTTTAAACCAAAGTCTTATTTTAGAAATATAGAAATTCATAGCACTATCTTCAAATCTTTATATAACGTGTTTACATCTTTTGAGCCAAATAGACTGTCAAGTTGGATGACGGCATCTCTCACATTGGTCACCACACCATCATTATGAACATACGAATCTACCAACATTGACACCCCTTCCTTCGTGAGACTATACTTCCGTTCAGCCTTTTTTTCTATCATACCGCCAAGTAACAGCATCGTCATGGCATTCAGAAACAAGGGTTGAAATTCAACGAACTTACGGTTCAACGCCTGATAATATGCTGACTCTTTCTGGACGAACTCCTCGTATCTATTATAGCAGTTCAATCGGTCTCTAATGGCCTTATCAGCCGATAAAACTACATATAGATACAACTCGGCAATGTTGTTCACATCCAAATTAAGTGCATCCAACACCGAGCATATCACTATGCTTTCATTATTGATTATCCTGTCCATCCTGTTCCATTTTTTTCTGGAAGAATTTCTGCCAATCCTTGTGCCAACCGATGATACATTCATCAGAAAGGTAGTAGAAAGCCCCGTCAGATATATATTGGCTCAAAGCTTTTTGCCGAAGAGTCAATTGGTGCTTTCTCACTTCGTACAGCAGATTACTCGCTTTCTCTACAATAACATCTTCGCTAACCGCGGGTCCCATGCCTTTGTACACATGCTTGAACTCGTTATCCCAGAAAGCGTATGCATTCTCAAAGAATTCTTTCTCTTCCTTGTCAAAAAAACGATTATTAGCCTTCAACTCATAGAAGCGGTTCTTGAAGCTATAGAAATGACTGGCGTGTTTTGCAATTTCCACTGTGTCGCTCGCCGCAAAGTCTTTCACCTTTATCAGCTGCTGAATACAAATAAGGTCAAGAAACTCCTTCTTATACTGTTCCATTTTTATCTGGAAATCCAGATTTTCTTCCCTGTGATATTGAAACACCCTTTCGAAGCGCTTCTTTTGCTCATCAAATGTATATTGCAGCGACAGTCCCTTGTCAGCTTTATCAAACAAGTCCTTGACCGCTTCTGCAAAGAAGTCTTCAAACACTTCCGTAGCATACTCCTCTGGGAATCGCACATAGTCGGTTATATGATCCACACAATCTTTCTTGATGTCCTCCTGGCTTCTCGTCTCGAACGTTACTTTCTTCAAAAACTCTCCTTTCAATTCAAAACTTTTCATGTCATCAATCATCATTTGAACTGAACGGTATTTCGTCTTCCCCACTTCATCCCCCGATTCCGAGACAGGCTTCCCTTCCCTGGATATCTCGTCCAAAACTGCATCAATACTATTGGTATCTGAATGTGCTCGCAAATCGTCACAGAGTTTCTTTACTATATTGTCAGCAGTTTTCTTATTGCACACAAAGACAAAATCATGATTTTTAATGTAGTCCATCATTTCATCCATCGTCCTGCTGCCATCCTTGCCTCCTATAATCAAATCACGCCACACATCAATAGCTTTCCACAAGTCAGCTGCCCTGTCTGATAAATTAGGCAATTTCCCTTCAGCTCCAACCTTTATGGTGTGTTTCGCCTGAAGCATTGTGACAAGGTTTCCTTTCTCCACAGCGGCATCATCCCATTTCTCAAACGACACCGTCTCGCCACGTTCCATGGTTAACAGGCAATACAAGAAACAGTAAAACTGATAGGTGAACCCAGCCACCTTGTCCATTGCGGCGTGTCGTTCCTCTACCGAATGAAGATCCTTATTATCAATCATTTTTACCTTTTTTTTCCAATGTGTTAATCACTCATACTGGTTCTTCCTCTTATACTTTTCACTCAGCTCCAGCAACTCTTTAAACATCTCCAATCTTGGCTCTGCCAATTCCCCTGCATTCATCAGTTTTCTTCCTCGTTTCAGGAAATGGACCATCAGTTTTTCCTCATCATAGTATTTCGATGGATTCCTATGATTCGTCTCAATGAAAGACTTTACATCATTATATCGTAACAACCATCTTTCGTCTTGGGTCATAAATAGTAAGCCGTAATCAGATAAGCTGTAAACAAAATCATAACTCCATCACCTCATCTTCCTTCAGCGGCTCGTACTTTCCGTCTTTGCTTTCCAGGAGAACGCTGCCGCTTTCGAGGCATTCAAGCGAGTGCCAGCGGGCTTTCTCAACGTTGATGCAGCGGACATCGCCGTTGGCATCAAGCACTACGCTTTCGGTTTTGTTGCCGGCATCGTCATAAAAATGCCAGCAGATTCTGCCACGAAGCAAAACCACGGTCTCGCTGGAAGCCTTATGCCTGTGTATCGGCATCACCGTTCCTGGTTCCAAGGCATTCAGCATCCTCTGGCTCTTGTCCTCCGGAGTATTTCGTAAATCCATACCAAGACGCAAACGAGGATTCGCTTTTGCTTTTTCCGTAAGTTCGTCTAATACTTTCTTATCTATTACCATATTTGTTTCCTAGTACCTTTTTTCGTTTGTCTTCACTCCCCTCTTGCCGCTGCACTTAAACCATGAAACACGATATTCGGAAAGAACCTCAATGAATCTAATGGAAACATCCTTGAATGATGTATCAAGTCGCCACACCTGCGAGCTAATGACATTGCTTTTCGAATCACATATGGATGATTATCAAAATAACTTCCATCGCGATTATGCCCCATGTTACCGACTTCCAGAATGAAAGCACATATCTTGTCAGCTTTACGTTTCCACTTCTTTTCAGGAGAAAAAAACGGCATTGCTTCCTTTGGCATTCCAAGATATTCCACTGCAAAAGCCCCAAATGCCTTCCATTCCGCCATCAAGCCCATCTGTCTTATCCGTCTTTCCAATAACCTTATATCCAATTTTGAACGGCACGTCCAAAGAAGCCTGCTCCAGTCACATATCTGTCGTATACCAAGGCCTCCCAAATAGAAGTGTTTTAAGAAATGAGTGAAAACAAATATTACATCACAATCAGCACCGGGTAAGAACACCTGTGTTTTACCATTCATCCATGACCTTACGTCACCACCGCAGAACACAGCCTTGTGCAATTCATCCAACCCTCTATCCATTCTCGTTGAAAGTCCACAACGCAAATAACCATGAAGCTCAACTGTCCAATTATCAATATTTAACTCCAGATGCTTTTCATACACGCCTTCGGGAGCTACCGAGTCTGCTATCGGTATCAATAGATTCTTTGCTTGTTGGTAGTTATCATCACTTAGATACAAATCAACATCTCCGCATGACCTCCATAAAGGTCGTTCGTAACATTGTGCAATTCCTTGACCTTTTACAAGTAACGTATAAATGTTTGCCTTTCGCAACTTTTCTATCAACTCAGCAATGAAACTATTCATCGCCTTGTTCTGTTGCTCCAAGATCTGAACTTCACCAATCCACTGCAAAAGGAACTCCTGCGGTGGCTTAACATAGAAATGTTCAATACCTGCCAGCACGAGTCCTATTACGGACTGCTCCTCTGCCAACTGATATACTTTATCCCAATCTACAGGCTCTGTAAATCCTTGATTTTGGATATCCTTAGATTCGACATCTGCCCACAAACCTGCCTGCAGCAAAGTGAAGAAAGCCCGTGTATTTTTATTTCGTCTGGCCATACTCAACAAACTTCCAATTCCTTTGGCTCCTTAAAGTTTTCTTTACCACAAGTTTTCTGTATAATCAACCATGCTGTTCTCAAAATCAGTACGATATCATACCAAAATGACCTATGATTCACATAGTATAATTCCAATTTAAGTTTCTTGGGCATGAATTCCTTTTCGTAAGAATCTTCATCTTCATACTGTTCTCCATGTGTATAATCATAAAGGCTAGCAGTACTCGTCAAACCTGGCTTTACATCAAGTATGTGCTTATATTCACCCACATATACTTTATCTGTATTTTCTTTATCTTCCGGACGCGGTCCGACCACGCTCATTTCCCCTTTCAAGATATTGACAACCTGTGGCATTTCATCAATCTTAGACTTGCGGATAAATTTGCCAAAGGGGAAGATTCGGTCATCGTTCTGTAGTGTTGTCAGTCTTACTTTCCCGCTATCCACCATCATTGAGCGGAACTTATAACAGTCGAACAAGATACCGTCCATTCCTACACGTTTTGCCCGATAGATGGCAGGCCCTGGACTTACAATCTTAATAACAAACCACGTAAGCAAGTATATTGGGCTAAATACCACTAGAAAACATACTGCAAACAGGAGATCAAAGCAGCGCTTAAAGAAATTATACATACCTCTTTTAATCCAACTTTCTTAACAACATAAACTCCTCGGCACAAAGTAAACCGACTCTTAGTCCCGCAGTTTTATCTGCTTCCCGAAGGTATTGCACAGAACGGGGATGAGGATAATCACGAAGTTCCGTAGAATAGCAAGCAAAAGCCTTATACTTCTGTTCAGCGAAATTCTCAATATCCACAAAATAGTTAGGCATAAACATAGTGTCTGCCTTATTCGGAGTCCATTCGGTAGAAGAAGGGACCCTGTAGCAGTAGAGTTCTTTCACAACTTGCCCCATCACAGGACGAACAGCCACCAACGTACTCTTATACACCTCCTGATGATCCCTATTCACATCTCCCCAGAAATGTGTAAATACTGCGTCCGGCTGAACCTCATCAATCACTTTTTCAATAACCTGATTAATACGGATATGGGGTGTAGTATCTAGCTTCATATCTGGCAGTTCGCCATAATGAATAGTCTTGAAACCAAGAATGTCGGCACAACCTTTTGTTTCTTTTTTCTTGCCATCTATAATCTCTTGTAGATGGTCTGAGTCTCTATATTGAGCAGAACTACCATCGGTTACAATCAGAAGATGACATTCTACCCCAAGAGAACTCAATTTAGCAACAGTTCCTCCGACGCCAAGAACTTCGTCATCAGGGTGTGCTGCTATCACTAAAACTTTTTTCATATAAAACACAATTATCAAATAGTACCCTGCGGCAGTATCACCCACCGCAGGGCTATAGTTAGGCATTTACGCCTTTGGAGAATACTTGCCAGTATACAGATAGTCACGAAGCTGCTCCTTGGTCATGTGACCAATACCCAAATAATCCAGGTTGTACTTGGTCTCCTTGTAGAAGCTCTTCTCGTGGAATGCACCACCAATGGTAATCATGGCATCAATGATTGGTGTAGGAACACCAAACTTCACACCCAGGTCGTGGTAAATCTTACAACCCACAGGAATATCCTCGGTGATATAACGGTGGTTGATGTTGTTAGGACCAGTATTACCCTCATCGCAAGGTTTATCCAGCGGGAATACCACATTATCTTTACCGTTCTCATCCAAGCCCATATACTCCTGAGTCAGGATAGAACGACGGCTGAAGAACATCTCATAATCCCATTTCGGGTAGTCAATGCCCAATTCCTTAGCAATAGCCACCTGCTCCTGATAGAACTGATACTGCACACGGCAGATAGAAGGACACAAACCATGGCTATACATAGAGTAGCTTTCAGGCGCATTACCGTAAACAAGTGACCAGTTCTCCATACTGGAAACACCCAACAAAGAGGCAGGGACGTGAATCACAGGGTTGATGTTGGAGAAACCAATATCAATCATGGTGTCACCACGGTCAGGACCATTGCCGGTATAAACACTATCCATGCAAGGCAGATATTTACCGCTCTCAATGAAATCATCCATATCGCTCATAGGCAAGCAAGCGCCACGAAGAGAAATTGCACGGTACTTAATACCTACGTGATTAGTCCAGAAACCCTGAATCTTCTCTACACGTGTTCCGTAAGGTGCACTACCCCAACCACCAATAATCACATCCTTGGTGCAACCAGCCTCACGCATAAACTTGCGCAACAGGAAGCTGGCATAGTTGTCAGGGTAGGTGTGAATCACCATACCATCCTCCAGCAGCGGAACAAGCTTTCTCAGATAGTCCTCATGAGCCAATGCGGGAATGGACATCAGGATAAACTTAGCACCTTTCACAGCTTCTGCCATGTCCGTAGTATACATGTCCAAATGAGCACGACCGCTACGTTCAAAACCATAGAGGTTACGCTGGATGCCATCCATCTGGATACCTGTACGATCCATATAGGCGATAGATTTAGGACTACGGCTATAAAGCCTTACTTCTCTCTCAGGCTGACCCAGCTTACAATCAGCTGCCAGCGTCATACCTACTGCACCAGCACCCAGAACAGCAATGGGGCAATCTTTCAAATAACTTAAGTCTCGCATAAACAAATGAGTATTATGACTGTTAAACCATTATATTTGTTGAACTCGCAAACTATTGTTTTTTCTCTTTCATCTTCTTCTTAAAGTCTTTCACCCCTGCTAATAAGAATGCAAACCAAGGCAACGGATCATCCCAATAGAACATCTGTTCTTTGACATTCTTGTATCCCAATCTCCACGACATCCTGCGGAAACGATCTTTTGACTTCAGGAACCACAACATATCTGTCTGTCCTATTCTAGAAGCGGTACTCGGTTTAGTCACTTCCATAGGTGTCACCTCCATTCCAAAAGCATCTTCAAGAATTTGCTGGGCATGATTTACTCCTGCATAAAAGCCTAAGGCGATTCCGTGAACAGGCCTGGGGTTGATTTCAATCACCTTGCAAACATTATCGCGACAGTCAAGCATCAGATCAACTCCAATTTCTCCATGTAAGCCCATCATGGTTACGAGTTTTTCACAATAGGCATTTACTTCAGGACGCACATATATACCATTAAGCGTACTTGTTCCACCTTCTTCTGGGAACAAATGCTCGCAGATGTAGAGATACGAACTTTTAACATCTCCATTTCTATCAACCATTACATTGCCACCCATCACACGGCTGCCTGCAGGGATATACTCCTGAATCACATATTCTTTAAGATGGATTTCATGCTCTTTCACATAACTCTTCATCTCCTCCGATGTGTGAAATATATGGAATCCTCTAGCGCCATACATACTGTGCGGCTTAATGATAACCGGGAACTGTATTTTTCCATCAATATCCTCGGCTTTCTCTATACCAAAGAAAGTCTGTGGACATGGAATACCATTCTCCATGCATACCCGCATCACTTCTTCCTTATTGTTCGCACGGTCAAATACTTCTGGCTCATTGGCATAGATGATGGCATACTTAGAGAGTTCTTCCTTATGGTGCGACAGAATGCGGGCGGAGAATTCAAATGGTGCAAACACCATATCGAACTTGCTCGTCTTTATCAGCTCAACGATATACTTTTCAGATTCTACTGATTTGTGCAGGTCACACACGCCAAGAATCTTATGATCAGCGTATCGAGACCAGTATGCGCAATCCCACTTGGTACCGCAAAGTACGCTCACTACGCAGCCCATCTTTTTAAACTCCCTAATAAAGGGAAGACTTTGTTTACAATATCCTTCTAATACTAGGATATGCATATTTGAATAATCCCTCACGTTTGATAATACTTTTACTTGTCAACAACCTTTCTCAACCATCCTCTCAGGCTTGTAGGTAACAGCACCTGCGCAACAAAGCGAGAAGACACGTTGAATAAATAATCACTCAAACCAATCACCTTATGCTTGTACATATAGCCAAACAATCGGGCAAGACTCTTGAAATACTTCCACCCCCCTCTTCGAGTAACGTAATCAGGACTGGAACGGACATAGAGAAGACTTTCTTTTGTGTTTTGGAAAACAGCTCCACATAGATACATACGAATCCACAGATAATAGTCTTCGGCATGATACCAGTCCAAGTATCCACCGGCTTCCTCAACCTTTGATTTTCTAAACATCGTAGAAGCCTGACATAGGGGACATCGCCTTTTTAGAAATTTCTTAATTTCAACATCTGTCTCAGGAAGAAACTCTTCATAGAGCACCTCATCTGTTGTATTAACAAAATGGTAGCAACCAGAACTTACAGCATCAAGTTGGGGACTCACTTCAAACAATGCCATCTGTCTTTCAAACCTTGTTGGCACATTGATATCATCAGCATCTGCTATGGCTACATAATCGTAAGTACAATGCGAAAGTCCCGTACGTCGTGCAACCCCGTGCCCCATATTCTTCTCCAGTCGACAAACTGTAAGGCCTTCCTGATTCACATACTTCGAGATAACCTCCTCAATAGAATCTGGTACAGGCCCATCAACCGTCAGCACAACCTCATCGGGTCTTCTTGTCTGGTTATAAACACTTGCGAGAGCTTCATCAAAAAAAACAGCCTTGTCGCCTCCATAGACGCACATGGCTACGGAAAACTTCAAATTATCCATTAGAACAAATACTTTTCATCCGCAAATATTCCTTTTTTTCTCGGGGTAAACGATTTGGCAACATCCCATTCCAAAGCATGTTGTTCATACCTGATTCGTTTTATATCAGGAATCTTCATGTAATCTCCGAACCTTTCCTTTAAGAAAGCTTCAACATTTCCGGCAACATTCAATTCAATGGTCTCAAACTGGTGACGCTTAACTGATGAGAAGTAGGATGCTTTATACATTCCATTTTTCAGAAGAGCCTTTCCCAAGAAATTACACAGATATTCCGTACATTGATTACGATACTTATAAACTTGTTTAAGACCATATTTGAGCAAGAAACGTTTTGGTAATAGTTTAAAACAGCTTATCACAAAATTCATCATGCCGCTTCTTTCGCCAAGTCTCTTATTTGCTAATCCCTTAACAATAAGATACTTCGCCCAAAAGTATTGCCATTTTCTACTTAGTGAATTATCTGGGCATTTGTGTAGTATAAAAATATCCACATATACGCCATGATGAATATCCCAATCTTTAATCGCGTCCTCTATGTATGTAGACTGATTTAATCGAACCTTGGCTGTAATAAGTCTACCATCAGCAGCTCCCAACTCTTGAAGATAATACTTTTGTTTATCGCCCTTTAATCGGAATTGTTTTCTAAACTTTTCATAATTATCTGGAGTCATAAAAACATCAAGATCATCATCCCAGGGAATGAAACCATTATGTCTTACGGCACCTAAAGCACTTCCTCCCATTAAACAATAATCAATATTGTTGTTAAGGCAAAACTCATCTATATATTGTGCAATATTCAATATACAGTTCTGTAATTCTTTTATACCCCAATCATCTGGGGTTTCTTTACGCATTAATTCTTGCATACACTATAGTTTTTTTGTTATCTTCAATATCATTTTTCGGATTGAGAATGGAATCGTATAATAGAGATCCTTCTTCCACCTATTCTTCAAGGAAAGATGCCTTTCTGCTACCTCGCTAAAAAGTAGCTTCTGATAATCATCAAAAAACGCTGCACGCTCTGGCTTCATATCTGTAGGCTGCATAAGGCTACCGTTTTGTCTCACGGCATCTTTCCTGGTTGTTTCAATCCAATCAATTTGCTTCTTTATGCCATCAAACAACTTTCTACCCTTCTCTGTGTTAACGATCACTAATGATGGATGATCTGTCCTGTCCCACTTGTCGGTAACAGATTCTATGCCCCAGTAATCAGCCAGCGTAATGTCTGAAACTCTATCAGTATTCGCCCACTTGCACGAATAGCAAGAAGGCCTTAGCGTGATATATTTCTGGAAGCCACAGTAGAAAGGCTCCTCATAATACCTCCCAGCCTTTTTTATGACACTGCCGTCCTTTTTAACTGTTAGCAAAAAATTTTTGGGGGAGCCATATAGCTTTGGTTTGTGTCGAAATGAATAATCTACGACCTTACAGTCATGCCTTTCCTCATAAAGTTGAATACATTTATCAAACAACTCCTGACTTGGAACACCATGGCATGCAAAATCGACTAAAACAAGTCCGTCTTTTTTATTCCCAACTATGCTCAACAGAGCATTACATTGGCATGGTGTTCCAACAAACATCACCTTTTGCCCACTTCGCAGATACTTCTTAATCTGGGCATAGATTGTAGAGCAGTTACTCTGAATATACTTCGATTTCTTAAGTCGCTCAATACTATTGCTGTCTGTTGCAAATTGATGCCTCAGTTGTAAATCCTCATCAAAAGCGGCTCCACAAATAATATAACCATCCACGATCAACTCTTCAGCCAACAGACCAAATATTCCACCTGATGAACCTTTTTGACGTCTCCTCTCATCTTTATCCAGGCACCCAATATATTGCTGTTCCATTTCAAATGATGGCTTCGCAATATTTAGTTCTGGACAAACCTTTCGGCAAAGTCCACAATCCACACAATCCATGTTAACCTCAGGATAAAAGAATCCCTCTGCGTCTGTCTTATACGAGATTGCAGTTTTAGGACACACGTCAGCGCATGCTTTACAACCGCAGCACCGCTCGTAACGTTGTGTGGAGATATTATTTATCATGAATTTTTTTTGCCAAATTCGTAGAGCTTACGCCATCTGTATGTGGCAGGAACACCATTTCACAACCAACAGCCTTCAATTTAGCCTCTATTTCGTTGTACATATTGCTACCCTTCCAGTCATCACCATGAAAGATTGCATCAAAATGGTACTTTTCCCAGGCCGCAAACTTATCCATATTTTCCTGAGGTACGACCTTATCAACATAGCGAATAGCTTCCACTATCGCTTTTCGCTGCTCGTATGGGATGACCGGAGTTTTATGCTTGTAAGTTTGCACATTCTCGTCAGTACTAACGCCTACAATTAAGTATTCACATTGCTCCTTAGCCCTGCGAATAATGTTAAGATGCCCTATATGAAACATGTCATAGACACCTGTAGTATAACCTATTCTAAATTTTTTCATTGAATAATTTTATTTAAGTTCATATATACATATATACAAAACAATGAATATCACTAATGTACGCCGCCCACAAAATTAATAATCTTTCTAAGCTTTTGAGGTATCGCTTTAATGCTATGCTGCGCCATCGCTTTTTCGCGGGCTTTAACAGATAGTTGTTGACGATAATCAACATTTTCAATAAGCCTTCCTATTTTTTCATCGATAGTTTGTGGGTCATTTACTACACACGCAACATCCTGAATATGCTGGACTGACGCTAAATCTTCTCTCCCTATGCACAGAATACACTTACCCGCTCCAAGATAGTCTGCTATTTTAGTAGACACCGAAAGGCGGGTCCTTCGACACATCTCTTCCGAAAAAGACTCTACGTGAACGGCCACATCTGTTTCTTGCAAAAGTTTCACATACTCATCTCCTTGCACCCAACCCTTAAAAATACATCCATTGGGAATGTTAAGTTGTGCTATCGCTTCAGGATATCTAAGATTCGAATATACCTCTAAGATAGCTTTCTGCTCACCGCTATTATAGGACGTAATGGCGTGGCCAAGTTCAACCAATGGCTTCCATCTCTCTAAACCGAGGTTACCAAAATAACGGAACACAATAGGAGTGTTGGTTGCTATATGAATTGGAAGTTTCAAATAATCAGACCCTGACGGCGTAAAAAGTGTTTCAAAAGGTACATTATATTTCTTACCAAACTCTTTGGAAGCTAATTCGCTGCACCCAACGACGTACTTTAAATTCTTACAAAGATGGTCTAAGGATTTCTGACGTTTTATGAAGTACCATCGTCTTAGAATACCAGAATTCAATTTAAAGTCATTGTAATAATCGTCCGTTATGAACATGACTGTAGGACAGTGGCACTCATTCACTACATACTCAATAATACGTGAACTCTTAATGTCTTCTGGCATCACAAAAAATAACACTGTCGGTTTAACTTCCTGAAGCCATTTCTTTAGCTTTCTCGTCTTGATTAATGAGATTTGCCACAAATAATCTCGCATTAGAGACACAAAAGTGTTGTTTCTTAAAGAAAGAATCGCTTTCGGATGCGACTCTACAGATTGCCCCTCTCCGCTGATTTGGTTCTTATTTATGATTCTGCCACAACGTTTTTTTACAATCCCGAAGCAACTCTTCAACAGTTGTTCCTCACTTATCTGAAAGTAAGATTCACAATAAGGTACATTGGGCGTCTGTGGGCTAAAATACAGTTGAGTCAATTCATCCGCCCCATAGTCCGAAAATAGTGTACACAAAGTCTTTCCCAAATTTGTATCATTACGGAATGGTGTACCTGAAACTATCAAAATTCTATTTTGTATCATAAGAAGAATCAATAATGAAAATTCCAAAAGAAATCATATTTATCCGTACCAGCACCGGGACCAAGGAGTAAATATTGTAATGCTAACAATAGACTAGCAAAAAAACAACAAAAAGAATAAGATTTTTTATCTTTAACTATGCTTATAATCATTTGAGATGTTGCAGGGAATAGCAAGAAAATAAAATAGTATGCTATGCGAAACACATTTGACATGCTTTGGCCTATGGTAGAGAAAAACATACCAACAGAAAGAATACCGAATTCTTTATCAAATGTCACATCTTTTCTCTTAATTATACGATAGGATATCAATATAAGCAAGTAGAAAAAAACATATATGAAAAATGTCGCGCCACCCTCAAAAGCCATGCTTACACTTTTTTCCATGTATGAGTCAAATCGTCCGCCAAAGAATGTTGAACCCAAATAACCAACAATTATTCCATTTGTTCCTATATTAATTAAGAGACATAATAATAGAGCACAAACGACATAAGTGACCTTAAAAAACAATAATGGCCACGAAAGTAAGAAAATCAATGCTGAATTGTGGAACAATGCTGCTACGCACGTCAAGATAACAAATTGCTTATATTTCTTATCTATAAAGGCAATATATGCAATATAAATAAGTCCTAATGCCACTGCTTGTCGAAGTCCCGATAATGAAAAGGAAAAAATTCTGAAGCCGATGAGCATCATGAACGTCAACAAGACATTACCCTTTGAGTGATAGACAAAATAAGAAAATCCAAATGCGAATATAGCTCCTACTGCAATAAGCATAGTCTGAGGTGAATCCGATAATAAGGACAATACCTTTAAAAAGCAGTGGAATATCGGATCACGTCCAGCCCTCATAACCAGAAGTTCTGCAAAAGACATGTCGGCATCAACAGAGTAGTCATCCCAGTATCCATTCACTCCAATACCAAGGATGTCACCACCAACAACAGGCGACCTCAATGCAGCAAAAAAGAACAACAACAGCCCCATATAAGTTACTTGGCGCTTGCGAATCATTTGATCCTTTTCGCCATCAATGCCACCTGTAATATAATAAGTAAGAAAAAGTAAAATAATAAATATAACGTGTACTGTCATCTTTAATGCCTAACTTTATAATTCATAAATATACTACTCAGACAGGAACATTTTATATTGATTGATGTATCCTTCCGTCATAACTTCCTTTGAGTATTTGGCACTGGCTAACGTCGCAATAGCCATATGATCATGCGGCATGTTAATCCATCGCATAATACAATCATAAAAAGCGTCTGTATCACCATAATTCACGAATTCACTATACTCTTGCAATGCAATGCTTTCCGGACCACCGGCTTTGAAGCCTACCACGGGAGTTCCACAGCAAAGACTTTCAGCAACAGGCATTCCAAATGTCTCACTACTGCTGGTGATTAATGTCAAATCTGCCTCCCTGTATAATGAGGCTAAATCATTTTGAGTTTTAGTTCGACCAACATAAATTATATTATTGGGAAGATTCTCAGCTTCACCATAATTGGCAGCTACCACAATCTTGATATGCTTGTTACTTAATCTTTGAGCAAGTTCAACTACATACCTACCTCCTTTAAGATTTTGTTCATGAGGAAAGAAGCTGGCAGTAACATATAAAAGCATCTTTTCTTCGTCAGGAATTCCTAACTTCTTACGCCACCCATCACCTTCTTTTTCATACTTAAACACATTAGTTTCCACACCGTTCATTACTGTTGACTTCTTGAAGTCTTTCAGTAAAGGTGACTCCTTGGCTCGGCTAAGCAACCAAGGGGATACTGTTGTAAAATGAAGCAATTGTTTATCAAATAATTGGTAACTATCGCCTTGTTTTCTCCAGGTACGATGTGTTCCGTCAAGCCACAAACTTTGAGTGGCTTTAAGGTTGGGACACGCTCCGCAACCAGTCCTCCATCTTTCACAGGTCACAGCATTACCGCAACCGCCGGTATAAGGAAATTCAGCGTGAAGCGTATATAGCGTCTTTATTCGGTTTTTGGCAAGAAAACGAAGCAACATATAAATATTGATGTTGTTCCCATTGATACACTGCAAATGAACAACATCAGGTTTTTCTTTTTTTAGTACTCTAATAATCCGCCAAGTCTGAATAAACGCCCAGTCAAACTGCATGCCGAAACCTCTTCTCAAAAAGGCAGAGCAATATGACAACCACTTATTCGATACTACATAAACTCCCTTATCTGTGGTAAACTTATTTTTCAAAGGCGTGATGACAATCGCATTATACCTTTTTTTTAGAAGAGATAGATGCAAGTCTCTGGTAATCTTACCAGTACTGCCTTCACCATATACACAATTTATCTGACAAATCTTCATTTATAATCAATTCCTTACTTATATAAACTCCTATACAAAATAGGGAGAATTACACTTGAGGTTGACAATTCTTATCGTTTTTCTATTTGTTATTCCATTTGTTTAAAATATGATAATGGATGCTGCTCTTGATAACCATTAGGCAACCTTTGATATTTTTGTTTTATTGATAAAGGTAACACATTACGTACTATCTGTTTTAATTTACCGATGAACTGACGTTTTATATACTCTAATTCTGAAGGCTGTAATCCGTGTATCAAGCACTGTTCTATATATGACAAATGCCTTGACTTTGAACTCGCTGAAACCCCAGTAACATCATATACAGAAACGATTTTATATATTTCATGAAATGAACAACCACGTAGATAACATTTAAAAAAGAAATCGTAGTCTGCCAATATCCTATATCTTTCATCATAACCAACATCTTTCATTAATTTGGTGCGGATAAAAGCAGATTGATGACAAATTGCGCTTATCCTATTGGTTTTCATAACACTTAAGTCATGTGGCCGTCTTAACCATGCAGTATTATCCGAAGTTCTACATAGTGTTGAACCATAAATAATATCATAATTGTTATCAATAGTATGAAATACATCTGCGATTACTGACTCGTTAAAGAAGCAGTCACCGCTATTCATGAATATAACATAATTGCCAGTTGCATGTTTGACACCCTTATTCATAGCATTGTAGATGCCATTGTCTTTTTCTGACACAGAATAAGAGAACTTATCTTTATTGGCTTCTATATATTCTGCACTACCGTCTATTGAACCACCATCAATGACAATCATTTCCTTATTGTTATAGGTCTGCTCAATGACAGATGTCACAGTCTCTTTCAGACCCTGAAGATTGTTGAAATTAATGGTTATAATTGAAATCCTCATCATTTCTTAATATCAATTTTGGAGACCCTATACCTGTCCCATACAACATTATCTTTTATCAATCTCGCTGGTATGCCGCTATAAATAGCTTTTTCCTTACCTAATAATCCAGAAACGAGAGATTTATTTCCAACCACTATGTTATTTACAATAGAGGAACCCTTTAGGATTGTAACATCCTTAGTTAGCCACACATGATTCCCTATTTTCACATCTTCTGCAAAATTCTGGCGTTGACCTGTTTCTAACGAAAAAATACCATGGCTGTCCCCGTTACGAATATCTATTCCAGAAGAGAACATACAGTCATTCCCAATTTCAATACGTTTACCCTCTGTGGCTGAAATCTGCCCACCTTGCATTGTAAACCCTGCACCAATAATAATCTGGCTTTTATCGTCCTCAACCCATAAAATTGTATTTGAAATAGAATTGTTCCCTTTCTGAATAATGACCTTACAATTATCGCCATATACCCTAATCTCACAATCTGTCATTACGGTGCCAGATGGGATTGAGACACATGAATTTCTACCTCTAATAACAAACTTTACATTACGTAAAATAGCCCCCCTGCACAATACTGATTTTGGATAGCGCCAAAAATTAGAGCCATGAAATACACTAAAAACATACGTAAATAATGGATTTTTCTTTGTTATCATTCTTATTTATCTTTCAAAAGTAGTGCCTTAAAACGAAGTATCCAAGTTTGGTGTTTGCTTTTAATACGCAAAAATATTTTATTGAATGAAAAATATTTCTTACTAATAAATTAGACAAAGAAATTTTGGGATTTGTTGCTTCGGATAATCTAAAGTTGAGGTAATCTTTATATTCAAGTTTTTTCAACCTAGAAATTAATGAATAACAATAAGCACTTTCCATGCCTTTTCGCAAGCCACTCAATCTAACGTTTAATTTCACCTCTGTTTCTTCAATTTCTTTAAAAACAGCATCATGATGACGTGTAAACTCTACGTAATCCATTGAATACTTCTCTGGAGTAGTATCATTATAGTACTCGTATATTACATCTGGGATAAAGGATACCGTATTGCAATATCTGACATATTTTAAATTAAATACCGTATCCTCTCCTAAACGTAAATTTTCAGGATAACAAATTCCAAAAGTCCTAACTATAGAAGTCTTGAATAACTTTCCCCATGTTGCATAGAAACAACTAATACGAGGGTCACTTGTACCGACATTCAGATTATTTGCATCCTCCGGCAATAGATATGTGTATATCTGATCAACGTTCCTATTGTGTTTTGTCCCATTAAATATAACTGCACAACCACCAATGACCATATCTGATTCTTTATAATCCAACAACTTTGAGACGAACTGAGGAGAAATGCCGTCATCGGCATCAACACAAGTAAAGAATGGGGCGTTTACATTTTCAATACCAACATTTCGAGCCGATGCTGCGCCTCCATTTTTTTTATGAATAGCCCTAAAGCGATTGTCTCTTTGAGCATATTCATCACAAATAGACCCGCTATTGTCTTTACTACCATCATCCACAAGGATGCACTCCCAATCAGTGAAAGTTTGGGCAATGATAGAATCCAAGCAATGACGTAGACATTTCTCCACGTTATAAATTGGAACAATTATACTTATTTTAGACATATAAATACCGTTTATCACCTCATTAACATCTCGTTTTTGACAGAACAACATCTACCGCTTTGTTAAAACTATCAATAGAATAACTAGATATAACGAAATTCTTGCCTTGTTTTTCAATCTCCTCGCGTCGTTTAATATCTACGACTTTATTATATGCATTTATAAAAGATTCTGCATCCTCAAACAACAGGATTCCTTTTTCTCCTTTAACGGCGTCATCAGCAAGACCTCTTGCCCCAAACTTTGTTGAAAGGCAGGCGCGGGAATGAGCCATAGTTTCAAGCGTCTTTATACAAGTACCTCCACCTGAGTACACAGGAACTACGGTAGCAAGCGTCTTTTCGTATAGCGTTTCAAGGTCTTCTACAAAGCCTAAATATTTCACACCTTCATAATTGTTCCATAGTTTCACTTCAGCATCGGGAGCTCCTTTACCCACAATGAGATATTGAACATCAGAATATTGTTTGTGGAACGACGGCCATATCTGTTTCAAAAAACGAGAGACTCCATCGCTATTAGGGCTATAACTCATTTTACCAACAGTAAATAGGTTATTCCGCTCTTTATTGTCAACTTTGTAACTTTGCGATGGCATCTGCGGAATATTGGGTAAAAATACATAATTATCCCCCAACAACTTTTCTTGCTCTTTGTTTGCAATCCATCCTCCCACAGACTTTTTAATGAGATAGTCCGTCTGCCATTTTGTTATATATTTACCAATAGTTTTCATTCCCCATAACAACTGATTTTTGCGTATGGTCTCGAAAACTTGCGGTGGATAGTCATCGATATCAATCAAAAGTGGTGCTATATCCCAATATCTATAGTTACATAATGGCTGTACATAGCGAGTAACCACAACATCAAAATGAACACCAGTAAAAACTTCTTCAGGACTTTTTATAAGTATAATTTTCCTTCCAAATATATTTAATATTGACAAACGACATACAATAGAGTTTAGAACACGCCAAAATGAAATACCTTTCACATTCGGACGTAATTTACATATTGGATGCTCACCATCTATATATAAGAATCGAGTATTCAATCCTGAGTCTAGTAGAAAAGTGTACACCCTGCCATATCGTTTCAAACTTTCCCATAGAAAATTTGTACGCTGTTCATTACCTCCATTTAACGCTCTTGGATCCTCTGTCGGTACGTAAAGTATATTCATAATTTTATATGTTTAATGAAGAGATTACCTCATTCATTCCTTCACTGTAACGTTGACTCTGAATATGCGAGAATCTCTCGCATTTATCCTTGTCAAATGCCAAGAATTTATCAACAACATCCTCAGGCCTTAAATCCTTTGCATAGTAATACGGACATTGATTTGACAACAAATCCGCACGTTGTAATATATCATATATCTTGCTAGATTCCCTAACGTATTTGTACCATATCCTAGGTATGATACTCTTTGTTATTCCGTATTGGTCAAAGCAGAAAAATGGCACACAATTATGGAGACTTACAATGATTGGATGCATCAACTCACCAATATAGCCTTTTGAGTATTTGATAAGATAATACCAATCCAAAGTAGGAAGAGGCAATTCTATCTTATATTTTGTTTTAAATGCTCTCAATCGCCTTGGCATTGGGAAAGAGACACACGACACTCCAGTTCGTTCCTCTACAAGCTTTACAATCTGATTTATATATTCATCTGATAACTGATTTCCATAGAAACTTATCAATATAAAATCCTTTGGTAAACCATATTTTTGCAACAAGGATTCTTTTTGCAATGGGGCCTCGAAATTCTGATTAAAACTAAAAACAGGATCTGGGGTTATAAAAGTATCCGTTCTCCCACTTATATAATGCACCATTTTTTTTGTCCACTCATCACGAGTTGTAATCAAGGTAAAACCATCCAAGAGCCTCTTCATTTCCTTCAGCTCTTTACGGGTCAACATAAAGTATGGCGCGTTCTGTGATGATATTGAGAAGCCACAATAGGGTATCTTTCGATCAATCATATCACGGAATGACCCCCAAAAGGGATTTGGTAAAAGATGATTGCTCGTAGTAGAGTTTTTAACCCGTTTTAGTTTTCGTAAACTAAAAGGATTCAAGACTCTCTGCGGGCAATAATCAAACAAAGCATCACTTCCTATAAAAATAGCATCCAATTGTTGTCTGTCAATTTCCTCACATAGTTCTAGTAATGTCCTACAAAGGCGGGACACAGGCATTTCTTTTTGAGAAAAATCGAATTGCTCGTCGAACTGATTCCTTGGGTGAAATCTAAGATAAAAGTCCTCCAAATCCTGCGGAAACCAATTCAACACTATCGGTTCGTGCCCGTGCTTCTTCATATACCCAATTGTAGATAAAGTCTGTAACTGGGCACCAAAATTTGTCACACAATGATATGTTAGTATTCCTATTTTCATTGCAATTTCTTCTTTTTATATAAAGTGCATATATTCTTCATTAGCCTTATAACCATAATTATAAGGTTTCTTTTCTCTTTCGCCCACAATTTTGGCCGGGATGCCGGCCACTATTGCATACGGCGGCACATCCTTAGTCACTATCGCACCTGATGCGACCACAGCACCTTCACCTATCTTTATCCCAGGTAAAACTATTGAACGGCTGCAAATCCAAGCGTAATCCCCTATTGTAACAGGGCCTCCTTTTGTTACAAAATTAACATCATTATAGTCATGATTAAGAGTCCAAATGATGCATTCGTAACCAAACACCACACTTTTGCCGGCTGTTAAGCCTTCTCTTCCATCCAAAAGAACCCTCGTTCCAATTGAACAGCCTTCTCCTAAAGTAACACCTTTGGGGTTGCGCACATGTACCCCCTCAAAGAACCTTACATTCTTTGGTAGGTTCGCACCTGCAAGACGCAAGAAATACCTTCTCAAGTGAACGCTTGGCAGGTAACAAACTACACAATTCAGCCACCACCATTGCAATCCTGTCTGACATTTTCTAAGATAAGAACGTATAGGCCCTAATATTTTTTTCAATAACCTCATTCCTGTATATTTTACAAAAAATCTTTTGCGTTTATTTTTTCTGTATTGCTTTTCAAACTCTTTATGCGACAACTCAAGATTACAATTAAATAATCTCTGGATTAAGGCTCCATAATCTTCCTTATCTATTCTGCCATATATCTCCGATCTATGCTCTGGCACATTCCTTTTATCTTCCAAAACTGCGGGTTGACAGAATAAAACATCATGAGACAATTCTTCAACGGTCAACAAAGGAGAGATTTGCCGGAAAAGGCTCTGCCCTTTAACTGTATTTGTAGAGAATATCGATTTCGCTCCTCTAAAGGTTTTTATTTGCTTATTCTTAACCTTTCCCCAATCTATAAACCAAGGATCCCCTACAGTAATGTCACCATAACGCTCAGGTTTTCTGAAATTACACGAATAACAACTTAACCTAAGATTATAATTCTTTCCGTCACCTGCATATGCAAAAGCTCTATAAGATGGAGAAGCAGAAGCGTGACGTTCTATATGTGTTCCATCATCCAAGTCAAAATTGACGTTTCCCCCAACATAATCCTTATAGACTCTTTTACTGCGGAATCTAAAGTTGTGTATTTCGCTTTTAAATAGTTTCTTCCAATATGACACTTCATATGGCATCAATTTGGGGCTAAAAACCCCGTGGCATATAATATCAACCGTATAAAGGGTCACATAATCTCTTCTAAGAAATGATTTTAATCCCGCTATTTGACAAGGAGTTCCAATGTATAAAACAACATTCCCGTTCTTGAGTTTTTCTTTTACTTCACTGAATGTCCCCCTTGGATTACTCTGCAGGTATTTCGAATTACGTATTCTATTTAATTCTTCGTTACTCTTAATGCATACATGGTATGCTTTCCAATCTTTTTCATTTAGCTCTACGCCATATACATATCCACCATTTGATAATACATAGCTGGCTAACATCGTACATATGCCAATTGTTGCGCTTTTATTATAATACTCCGCTTCATTCGTAATGGCGACATACGAATGCTGTTCTTCAGAGGTATTGGAACACTCCTTATTATATGGGCAAATACGCCCACAAAGGCCACAGCTTACACACTTGTCAGCATCAACTGTAGGAAAAAGGAAGCCCTCAGCATCTTCTTTCATAACAATGGCTTTGTGACCGCATATATTACTACACGCAGAACAACCAGAACAAAGCTCTTTATTTGACGACTCAATGTAAGGTGGATAAATCATTGTCCAAACATTAATTTTGAAATCAATTTGCTATGTTTGATAAAAGATGCTATAATTAAAGAAACAGCTATGGCAACGATGGTGGCACAAGAAGCATATACAATCTGAGTCGCTAAACAAGTAGGAAGATTTGTATTTAACCAATATCCTCCCACCTGAACTATTCTTACTGCGAAGAATACATGAAGAATATATATTTCAAAAGTATGTTTACCTAGATATGACAAAACATTACCCCATTTCACATTCACGCCTTGCTTAAAGAGATAATAGAATGTCATCGAACCAAATATCTCGGTTGAATGGGTAATAGATATTACATAACGCACGTATTTTATAAGTTTATAATCTGATACAATATATTTTGATATAAAACATAAAAGAAACAGAATAACAACTAAAGAATAATTTTTCCCCACAAATTCCTCAACATTAGGATACTTTCGGAGAAGCATACCAAACATAAATGGCAGATAAAAAGTCATTCCATACTGCACATCTACAACGGGATTCTTCAATATTTCTAATGAGAAAAATTTAACAAGAAAGCAATATAAAAATCCAACGACAAAAACATCTATCATCAAATTATTCTTTTTATTAATAGTTGCAAGGAACCAATTAATTAGGACACCAATTATTGAAAGCTCCCACAATGAGAATAAGAACCAGTAACCAAAACCTGGTCTAATTAACATAATCAATCCCCCGGTTACAAAATAAGGAATGAGTAATCGAGTCGTTTTCTTCTTTATCGCCAACAAAATGCCCCCCCCAGAATTAGACCCTTGTATTGGCTTATATGTCAAATAACCTGAGACCATAAAGAACAAGGCCATATGAAAGGCATACACAAAATGCCATATCAAGCCCGCATTTATAATACTCGGCGTATTAACAACAGGATACATCACAGTTCTCCAATCATCAAAACTCCAAGCTATAATATGTGCAAAAACCATTAGGAATATAGCAAATCCTTTGATTGCATCTAAATACTCAATCCTTTTTGTCATTTTCGGTATTTTTTAAAGCATATATAAAGGCTCCCTTAAGAGAAGCATTACAGAAAGTTCAACGACGTCCATAAATAGTATCTTTATTCCCCTTGTTTCAACGTCAAGCTTTCAACGACAGCTAATGCCTTATCGTCTAAATAAGCGGAAGCGATATCCAAATTATCCTTTAGTTGTTCCATTGTGGTACATCCCATAACAACTGTTGGATGTTCTGGACGCGAAAAAGCATAGCGATAAGCCACCTCTGCTAAAGAATCCTTTTTCAACTCGTTTTTCAAAGCATCTACTTGCTTAATATATCTTTCATATTGCCACCTATTAACACCACCCTTGTTCCACATAATGCGACTTTGTTCCTTAAATACAGTATCAAGATCGTATTTCCCGGATAGTATGCCACGACATAATGTTCCACGAGTAAAAATAGCAATATTGTGTTCTGTACAAAACTTGAAAATACCATTCTCAGCATTTCTGTTAAGTATAGAATAGTCACATTCACAAGCAGCACATTCACCATTAGAAGCCTCATAAAAACGTTTAAGTACATCAAGGCTATCTGTGCTTATTCCATAAAAACGTATGAATCCATCTCTTTTCAATTGCCTGAAGCCTTCAATAAAAGGTTTTACATCTTTTGGTGCACCATCGTGACACAGCAAGAGATCAATACAACTGGTCTGTAATCTGCCACAACATGCATGACCGCTAAGTCTGATTATTTCCGGAGTTCTTTTTTGAAGATCAACGGTCTTATACCTATACAGTTTGTCGAAGAGCCGCTTTATTTGACGCTCAAAGTACCCTGATTTGGCAGTCATATTGTCAGCCTCTCTTCGACCATACCACCCAACCTTGGAAATGAGGAACACCTTTTCACGATAGCTTTCTTTAAGGGCTTTACCAAGGATTATTTCACATTGACCATCTGGGTATCCATATGACTCAGCGACATCAACATAGTTGACACCGTTGTCGATGGCTGCTCGGATAATCCGAATAGCCTCGTCTTCTGATGTTTTATTCCATTGGGCACCAAAATTCCAGCAACCTAAACCTACAACAGACAACTGCCCAAGTCTTCCACATTGAGTATATATCATCTCTTTATTTTTTCTTTTAAGAAATTGCTTAGCTTCTTCTTTGTAACTTTATCTAACCCGATGAACCAAATAGTCGTAAGCGCACATATAATTGATCCTACACAAACGATAAACTCTCGCATGTAATAGTTGGCACATATATGGTCTTTATATACCATGAGTATTATCGGTAGAGGTGCAGAAATAATCAAAACAAAAAAACAATTCTTGAAAACCAGAAATATTTCTCTATAGTTGTAATTAACAATTTTCACCAACATTATCGGTTTAACTATCAATGCTATTATAATCTGTGATATCAATAACATCCATCCTGACACTAATGGAGACATCCCTAATTTAAATAAGATGTATGTTAATACAAATGCAACAAAGAAAAATGAAGAAGATATAATCGAATTCTCTCTTATTTGCCCCTTTGCATATAAACCTGTATAAAATGACAAATCAAATACTCCAAACAAACTAGTAGCAATAGCTAACTGTAAGTATTGTACTGCATATTCGGGCACCTGCCCAAGCCATAACTGAAGTATAAATTCTGCTGATAGGCAAACTGGCAATGCTATTAAATAAAATAGATAGAAAGAATACTTTGTCGAAGACAGTAATAACGCTTTACTTCCATCATAATTCTGAGCCGCATATTGCTTGACAATCTGCGGATTTACAGCCGTTCTGAAATTGTTAACGAATTGATTAGCTGTCTGATTTACAGAATTAGCAACAGCACGAGCAGCAACTACACCTGGATTGAAGAACATATTTGTTATAACTGTAAGCCCCTGACTGCATAGAGCTACTGAAGTCGTTGCAAAAACATTCCACCCTGAATAGGACAAGATACTTTTCACTATAGTCTTGTCAAAAACTGCTTTTAAACTAGATTCAGAAAACCTATGTACACAATACCATCGATAAAAGCACATCATACCTACTGATTGAACAAACAATAGTATCGAATAAAATACAAGTTTGTCAATAGGTGAAATGATTATAAGATAAACGATTATTAGCTTTAAAATAGCATCTGTCACACTAGTGTATGCATAAACGTTCATTCGTTCATGGCTGATTATACTTGCACTATATGGAACTTGGGTTATTGTAAAAACCGTTGTGACGATGGATAAATGATATGCCCAAATAGCAGCTGACATTCTTGCCTCAGGGATGTTCAACTTTTCGTACACAAACCACAAACCAACAGTCTCTCCCAAAAAGAGGACAATTCCTGCAAATATCAGATGCACCCAAAATACCGAAGAAAAAGTATCTCTTAGCTTTGCAATATTTCCAGTTCCCAATTCATACGTCAAGAATCGCGAAGACCCAGCACTTAATGCTCCATTTAAATAGCCTAAGAGCATTACAAACCCACCAATAGTTTGATATATGCCATAGTCTTCAACGCCTAATGTCTGCAATACAACTCTAGTCGTATACAAGGAGACTACCATTGTGATAATCATCCTTATATACAAAAAAACAGTATTCTTCGCTATACGCTTCTTATTGGTTATAGAATTATCAGACATAAAATCAACAATATAACTCCGATTAAAAAGATGCCTGTTGTTTGTTAACTTTGTAGCCTTACGCTAATCGGCAGAAAACTCTCGAATGCGTTGCTCTTCACTCCGTTTACAAAGAAGTGTCTGGCCATTCTTCTCACTAAAGATATAGCCATCCAACCCCTGAAGGACTACTTTCTTAGCATCCTCGGCATGAACGACGCAATTACTGCATTCGTAGAGTTTGATATTGCCTACTGTACCATTGTTGTTATCGTCCTTCTGTAACTTATCGTGCAACGATGCCCAATTGCCAAGGTCACTCCATCCAAAATCTGCAGGATGGGTATAAACCAAATTATCCACACTTGCTGGCTCCATCACTGCAAAGTCGATGGAAATCTTTTCGCACTGTGGAAATATACCTGCCACATCACCAGTGGCTGCTATCTTATCCATATCAGCGGCTATATTGGGCTTATACTTGGTGATGCACTCGGTAATGGTATCTATGTTCCATACAAAGATGCCTGCATTCCAAAGATAGTTACCTGCTTTGAGATACTGCTCCGCAGTTTCTAGATTTGGTTTTTCTTTGAATGCTTCAACACCACAAATCTCACCATCAACAGCATCCTTGGCCTCAACATAGCCATACCCTGTTTCTGGGCGAGATGGTTTGATGCCAATAGTAACAATGGCATTCTTCTTTTCCGTAAAAGCAAGTGCATTACTGATCACCCTACGGAATTCCTCTGGATTCATCACAACAGCATCCGCTGGTGTCACCACCACATTGGCCTGAGGATCTTCTTTCTTGATACTCCAGCAAGCCCAGGCAATACAGGGGGCTGTATTTCTTGCGGCTGGTTCTGCAAGAATATGCTCAGTAGGAATATCAGGCAACTGCTGCTTAACGATATCAACGTACTTGGCATTGGTGACTACCCAAAAGTTACTCATAGGACTAATACCCTTGAATCTATCAACAGCCAGTTGTATTAGAGTCCTGCCACAGCCCAATATATCAATGAATTGCTTTGGATACTCAGGTGTGCTTAAAGGCCAGAAACGGCTACCTACGCCACCGGCCATGATTACTATGTTATTATTCATAATTCCAAATTTTTATTTCTGAGATAAATGAAGGAATCGAGTCACCTTTCTGGCGATGCTCCTATCCATATTGTCAACAAATGCATCAAGGATACGTGTCGTTCCTTGCAGTGGTATAATATCATAATCAGCTATTGCTGCTGGTATCAATGTGCTATTGCCTTGTTTCAGTATGATTTCTTCACCAGTGCTTCGTACACGAATTTTGCAGTCACCCTCGATGCACATGGTGATGATAAAACTATCGTATTTCCTTAGGTCCCTATGGAACGGCTTTGAAACCTCCAACACTCGAACACTGAAATAAGGAGAGTCTATTATCTGAACAGCTTTGTTAGAGCTCTTTGTATAATCAGTTCGATAGTTATCTATTACATGATAATCCAATGCTTTTGCTGCTAATTCTGTGTGCAGTTCACGAGGCTTACCATCCATTCCTGGACGGTTATAATCAAAAATCCTGTAGGTTACATCAGATGACTGCTGAACCTCAGCCAGCAAGATACCACCACAAATAGCATGTACTCGGCCTGCTGGAAGATAAAAGACATCACCTGCTTTCACTTGATGATCTGCTAATACATTTGTAATGGTACCATCAGCAATACGTTGCTGGTATTCTTCTGGAGTTATCTCTTGCTTAAAGCCTGCATAAAGGTGTGCTCCCTCATCGGCCTTTATAACATACCACATTTCTGATTTACCCATCTTACCATGCTCGCGCATAGCCATTTCATCATTAGGATGAACCTGAATACTCAGGTCACGCTTGGCATCAATGAACTTAACCAACAATGGTAATTTGCCATTGTATTTTTCGTTCACCTTTTTGCCCAGTATGGCATCAGGGTTCTCATTGATGACAGAAATGAGATCTTTACCTGCATATACACCATTACTTACAATGCTGGTGCTTGTAGGCACAGCACTCACCTCCCAACTCTCGCCTATCGGCTCGTCGGAAGGCTCCAATCCCTTATAGGGCCTCAGCTGATTTCCGCCCCACACAACTGAGTGTAGGTTGGGTTCGAACAGTAATGGGTATAATTGCATTAATAGTTGAAGGTTGAACTACAGATCTTTGCGCCAAATCATCTTATTAACTATCCCCACATAACTCTGAATGAGCTTAATCACTTTAGTAGAGACATTCTCATCCGTATATGCTGGAACTGGACAAGCATCATCACCATTCTCGTGCATTGCTACGGCTAATTCTACAGCCTGACATACTGCCTCAGAAGTAATACTACCAATGGTGAATACGCCCTTATCCATTGCTTCTGGACGTTCTGTAGAAGTACGGATACTTACTGCTGGGAATCCAAAGAAGGCACCCTCTTCAGGAACAGTACCACTATCACTTACAACACAGAAAGCATTCTGCTGGAGCTTGTTGTAATCAAAGAAACCAAGAGGCTTATGCTGAATAACCTTGTCATTGAACTTAAAGCCTCGCTTTTCAATCATCTTCTGGCTACGAGGATGGCAGCTATAGAGCACAGGCATATTGTAAGTTTCAGCCATTGTGTTTACAGCATTCATCAGCGAGAAGAAATTGGCCTCGATGTCAATATTCTCCTCACGGTGAGCAGAAAGAAGTATATACTTCTTCGGTTCAAGGTTCAAGTCGTTCAAAACGTTCGAGGCTTCTATTTGAGGAAGCACATCCTTCAATACCTCAGCCATAGGTGAACCTACAACATAAGTGTATTCAGGTTTAACACCCGTATCAAGGATATAACGTCTTGCATGTTCGCTGTAGCACAGGTTTATATCACTGGTCACATCCACTACACGACGGATCACCTCCTCGGGAAGATTCTCATCCTTACAACGGTTACCTGCCTCCATGTGGAAGATGGGTATCTTCAAGCGCTTTGCAGAAATAACGCAAAGGCAACTATTGGTATCGCCAAGAACAATGACTGCATCGGGCTTTACCTCTGCCATCAGTTCATAACTCTTGGAAATGACATTGCCCATCGTTTGGCCAAGGTTATCACCTACCACACCAAGGTAGTAATCAGGTTCACGCAAACCAAGGTCTTTAAAGAACACTTCGTTCAACGTGTAGTCATAGTTCTGGCCAGTGTGTACCAATACTTGATCAAAATACTTATCTGCCTTCTTGATAATAGCAGACATCTTTATGATTTCGGGGCGTGTGCCCACGATGGTCATCAATTTTAATTTCTTCATAACTTCGAAATTTATTAGTTTATTGTGGATTGTTTAGAGTTTAGAGTCAGTTGAATCAGTTGATGGTTTATAAGAGTTTTGAAGTCCTGACAATAAGCGTGCAACTTCTTCTATCAATTGATCCATACTGAGTCTGTCTTCAGCTGTGATATATCCAAGTTCTTCGGCAATTTCAAACTGTGATGAGACTTCCATCAGGGAGCCATAAGACATTTCAATGAAGTGAGACTTGTCTTTGACTGAGTAGCGATTTACACCTTCTGCGATATTTGAGGTTATTGAAACAGAAGCTCTTCGCAACTGGTCGCACATTGCATAACGTTCCTCTGCTGGAAACTTTTTCAAGAGTTTATATGTTCTCTTGACCACTTCCTTAGCTTTTTGGTATGCTATCAACTTGCGATAACCGAAAATCTCCATGTTATTCCGATTTTACTTCAGTGTAGAGTTAAAAGTGTAGTGTTTAGAGTCAGTTTTTGAGGTTTAGAGTTTAGCAAGTTTACTTTCCACTATCAACTACTGCGGCCTTGCCGCAACCTGTCTCTCAACTATCAACTATCGACTCTCAACTTTCCTAAAAGAACTCTACACTCTAATCTCTCAACTATGCTTTACAGCATATAATGCGGATAAAGCTCTTTGTGCTTGAAAATCCACTCTGCCATTTCAGCCACCATCTGCTCGTAGTCAGGAATACGGTAGTTGAAATCCCAGTTGGTGCGCTTCAGGCTCTTGTCTGCATTGACACCCTCTACAGGGTTAATCTGAACACGTCCGCCACGGAGATATTTATTGAACAGTTTCAGCAGCTCATATTTAGAAATGTCTGTATCAGGTACAGCATTTACCAATCCCTGAGCTCTTTCTTTGGCTGCAGCTTCCATAGTCTTAGCCAACTGATAAGTGCACTGACCAGTCCACATAGCCTTAGTGTAACCATTCACAACAGGATTCTCACCTGTAGTGTTGTTCATAAACCAGTTCAGTAAGCCTATTCCCTTGGGATTGATGTCTGCACCAACAATAGAATTTCTCAAAGAGAGGTTCTTATCATCCTCAAGCTCGCCAAGAGCTTTGCTTCTATCATAAAAGGTCTCGCCATCACGCAAGTCATGCTCTGTGTAAGAACCTTTTTTGCCAGAGAACACACAGTCGGTGGTCATGTGGATAACCTGAGTATCTGTACCCTCTGTAGTCTTGGCCAGGAAGTGAGGGAAATAACTATTGAGGAAAGCAGCCAGTGCGTGATTATTTTCAGCAAACTGATTCAGTACACCAATGCAATTGATGACGGTATCATAGTTACCCTCCTTGATGACTCTTGCAATAGTCTCGGTATCGAAAGCATTGCCAGCAAAACTCTTGATGAGTTTGGACTCCTGGAGATCAAAGCCATAAACTTCGTGACCTTGCTCCTGAAGATATAAGCTAATAGTATGACCTGCCATACCATTGCAGCCACATATAAAGAATTTCATGCTTGTATAATTTTTAGTGTAATGTTAATAGTGTAGTGTTTAGAGTCACTTTAATAAGTTCAGCGTTTATTCAGTAAAAAGTAACTCCGCCTCTGGCGGTACTGTCAACTTTTTGAGCTGTCTATCAACTCTCAACACTAAACTCTAAACTATTCCGAACGGTAATCACGGGCTTTAGCACGAGGCTGCAAGCCAAGGTCTTCACGGATGAAGTTCAGCTTAAGAAGCAGTTCCTTCATTCCTTCTACATCCAAGCGCTTAGTGTTGTGAGAGTGGTATTCCTCAACTGTTTCCACTTTATGGTCGCCTTCTGTGAAGAACTTATCATAGTTGAGGTCACGATTATCGCAAGGTATGCGATAATAACCACCCATATCAATGGCTTTAGCCATCTCCTCACGAGTCACAAGCGTTTCATAAAGTTTCTCACCATGACGGGTACCAATCACTTTCACCTCTGTCTCTCCATACTTTGGATCAATCTTTGCGTAAGTCTGTTTCAACGCTTCAGCAAGCACATCAAGTGTTGCTGCAGGAGCTTTCTGTACAAACAAATCACCATTCTCACCATGAGTGAAGGCATAGATAACCAAATCCACGGCATCATCCAGCGTCATCATGAAGCGCGTCATGTTGGGGTCGGTAATGGTGATGGGCTTCCCCTCCATCATCTGCTCTACCCAGAGAGGAATAACGGAGCCACGGCTGGCCATCACATTACCGTAACGTGTGCAACAGATAGTGGTTTTTGCATTGGTACCAAGTGCACGGCCCTGAGCAATAGCAACTTTCTCCATCATAGCCTTAGATATACCCATAGCATTGATAGGATAAGCAGCCTTATCGGTAGAAAGCACAACCACATTTTTCACTCCGTGAGCGATGGCTGAAAGGAGTACATTGTTGGTTCCTTCCACATTAGTACGCACAGCCTCCATCGGGAAGAACTCACAACTAGGTACCTGCTTCAGTGCTGCAGCGCTGAAAACATAATCTACTCCATCCATAGCGAAGTCCACGGCCTCACGCTGACGCACGTTACCAATATAGAATTTTACCTTGTGAGCCACATCCCCACGATTAGCCTGCAGGAAGTGACGCATGTCGTCCTGTTTCTTTTCATCGCGACTAAGGATACGAATCTCTTTAATATCACTGTCCAAAAACCTGCGGAGAACCGCATTACCAAAACTACCAGTACCACCAGTAATCAGCAGTACCTTGTCTTTAAATACACTCATAATATTTATTTCTTAATTATTTTTTAGTTTCTTTATTTTCAAACTACTGCATCCCTGCCAGAAGCACAACTTCTGTCAAGTTTCTCGCTCTCTTCGTCAGATATGAGCCACAAAAATATTTGAGAGTAAAGCTTTTTTGTCCATCAAAGCAAATGAGTTTGAAACTCCTTCACCAGCGGACACATCTTGATGGCCTCCGGGCGGGTTCCGAACACTAACATTACTTTCTTCATATATTGTTATATACTTTTATTCTTTCTCTTTAAAAGGCAGGCTGCACCTGCCTTTCGCGGCTCCGCCTGCGCGTATAAAAGCGGTAGCCGCATGATTTATCTTTATATTATAGCCGCTATTAATTCCATTCGTTAGATGTAAGAGGTAAGAAGGAAGATGGAAGATGTTTCCTTGTCCTACTCTTTAACTCTTCTATAATCCATGAGTTACGCCACTACAGCTCTGGCTACATTCAAGAAAGGAAAACCATTATATTTATTTTTTCAATCTTGTTTTACGATTCTACCATCTTTTCTTATCGTTAAAACAGTACCTTCAAAAATGCATCGCATATAGTAAAGCACTTCATCTTTCCCGTCTATAACGCTTTGTATCGAATCTTTGGCAATTGTTCCTTCTAGTGTTATATATCGAAGCTGTAATGCATCATCCTTACTATAAGAAATAGTAGTATTTTGATCAAATGTATACTTCTCTTTCAATACAGTTTCGGGCTCCTCTTTATGTAGTTTTACGAAAAACTCATCACGAATAAACTCAGAAAGTGTTCTGGTTTCACCAGAGGGATAAGTTATAATAACTTCTTGAGCATTGGCTGTCATCATCTTTGCATCCCCGCTCTTTCGTGAATTATCCACCACATCTATACAACATCCCGTTAGAATGGGCTCAACGGCTATAATATTAATTATTATAGTCTGAACCCTCCCTTTCCAATCCTCATCTGTAATTTCACGTAGTTCAACCAATCCAACGCCTATATGTTGCGCATATTTTATTGCATCCTCAGTGAATCCAATTTTTGAAACAATGATACCCTTTGAAAAATTGCAATCTTTAACAATTGCTTCTACTTTCATAACGGTATCCTTGGTAACTTTCTCATTCCAAAATTTACATTCAATATCTGTGAGATAATCATGAAGGCCATCATTGTGAGATGTGAGAACGTCAATTTGGTGTTCTACACCTGATTTACCCTCACACTTACAACTACTTCCATATCCAATAATCTTCACGTTGGAAGCTTTGCCAAGCTGCTCGTATATGTATTTTACAAGTTCTTCGTATGATTTCCAATCTAGCTTCTTCATATTTGAAATCTTTATTGTACTCGTAGTAGCAAGCAATATTATATCTGTGGGCAAATCATATTTATTGATTCATGTTGAAAAGTACTCTTGTGCATTGCCGTATGTTTTAATGCTAACCATAGTATCCTCTCCATTGAATTTATAATCAAATCTAATTACTCCATATTCATATTTTAAATCTTCGTTCTTCAGCTGAGTCATAAAAAGCCGGCCCTGTCCCGCATAAGCCTTCTGAATATCCTCCACTGGCAAATCAGAAGAGGCATAGACTGTAGATGCAGCAAAATCGAATTTTGGTCCTATATTATCACATATATATTTGCCTCCGTTGGAACAATGGTGTGGAACTTTTATCCATCGCATATCTCCGATAATATTCTGCTCAATGCCCTTACAATGGTCACACTCTGCATCTCCGCCAAAATAGAAGTCGTAACCATCGATACTCATCACAAAGGAGATAGACAAATCATTAGGACGGTTTAACATATTTCCTTTCAATGAATAGCAATCTATTAAGCCACCTATGGGTGTAAGGAAATAAAATACTAAATCCTTGGACTCGCCGCTATCTTCAAGCAACTTAATAGGATAGTGGTTCGTCACATCACCCTCGCCCGTAATAGTCCGTTGACCATTGTACCCTTTCTTTTCCTTTTCGAAAAATGTATCTATACTACTATTTACTTCTGCCGTAAATTGTGATTCGTTTTTTAGCAAGTCCTCGCAAAGATTACCAAAATAGAACTTCGGTTTAAAATACAGCATCTCAGGCTTAAAATACTCTCTAACGATCTCATCAACACCTGGGGTATGGTCTTTGTGTGGATGCGTCCAGAACACCATATCTAACCCTTTTACATGATTATCGTCTAGTATTTTTTTTGTAACGAAGAGTCCTTCTTTCTTATAACTATCAACTACCACCGAAAAGACTACATCTTCTTCGCCCTTAGCCTCGTCATGGAATAATACAATCACCGACTCTCCAATGTTCTTATACCCTATAACGTAGATACTGACAATCAGATTTTCAAACGAGGATAGGCGTATTTGGCCTTTATAGGGATTCATAGTGTCGTTCCTCTGTTATAAGAATGGCGGAATCACCCCAGCGAATCTGAATCATTCGTGTACTAGAACGCCTCAGGCGGATATTTCTCAATGCTTCAAGTTCAATGATTTCATTCCATTGTTCATCAACGTCTTGTAGTTTGCGTACTCCCAAATAGGAAACTATACTTTCATCCATCATTGCTGCAGTTTTGCCTGTTTGCACTTTTCAAGATAATCACGAGAGGCTACCGACACAAATAGATCGAACATCCTATCTTGTACCTCCTCATTCAGAAATGTACTCAGATGAGCTTCGTCAGCCATTAGCGAGTTAATCTCGCCACCCACTATATAAGCATCTACATCGAAGATTGCCCTGTCTTCATCGGATTTCAAACGATCAATATGCTGAACTACGTTAAAGTTTACTGTCCCGAAATGAAACATCTCAGCAAAATTAACACTATCTTTTTTGCTAGCATACCAACTAGAAGCGGCCAGATAGTTTTCGTTGAAATAATGTGAGATACAACCACCAGGAGGTATTATCTGAGCATCTATCTTTCGTACACCGATACGCTGAATGGATATATACTGATCCACCTGCTTCAGCGTCATCATCAGTTTCACAATCAAGTCAGTGTACTTCCGGCTTCCTTTGTAACCTTTACGACAATCAATTGTTAGACATACAAAATCTGCTGCAACATCAAGGACAACTTCCAAGCCGTCATCAATCTTGCAATCAAAGAAACGATAGATAATATTATTCTGGCGCTCTGTTACGGGTAGCGATCCGTCTTCTATCTCTTTTGTAACTACACGTATATTATATTGACTCTGGTTTATAAGACGCATCTGTCCAAAAGAATCCTTTACGAAAGATTCTTGCTTAATGGCATCCACAAAACGGCGTATGCTGGTGGAGCCGGAGAAGTCAAAGCGAATGATAACGGTCTTCAACATCTCGGAATAGATATTGTCTCTTGTATATTCTGACATTGCGGTTTTGATTTCCTTAATAACTGCTATTTGACTCTCGATATTCTCCGTATCAATATAATAGATGGGGCATTGTAAAAGTTCTGATATGCGTTTTGCACCTTCAATCTCTTCTGTCTGTAACGCTGCTATTTGTTCTGCAGTGTAATGAATCGTGTCTCTATTTGATAGCCTTTCTGCTATAAGTGCAGGATTTCCTATCATACATAACAGCACATTAGGTTTGCAGGCCTCAAAAACAGTTGAAGGCACCTTATCTATTCCACCGCTTTTATTCCATAGGGCATAATGACCGTCTATCAAATAGGCCTTGTCTCCACTGATGGCATCGGGCAAAAAAGAGGCTAATAAATCTTGATTTGCATTGACGTTTTCTACAGTTTTGTCTTTTGTCGCCCAATGTAGGAGTGAACTAGCGCTGATATAGTCGCAGATTATATACTGGCGCATTAGTTCGCTAAAAAGCCCTTTGCCTGAGCCATGTACTCCTCCAAGGAAAGTGGTAAATCGACTCATAGATTATATACGCATTGATTGTTCTACTTGTTCGTCTGTATAACAGAAGGACTGAGGCGCACGAAAATCTTTGATGGTTTGATATGGATTGATAGGGGTCTTATAACGTTTGAATGACTTTATTTCTAAAGCATAGCTGACTTTGTGACGGCAGAAATATTGATCATAAAAACTCTTAGAGATACCAGAATGGTCTGCCGTTAAAGACCAGACTTGTTCGGGTGTACCTTCAAGTACTGCGCCAAGCTTAAACTCTCCAACAATACGACATATAGGACTGGAAGCATAGACAAAAACGATATTCACTTCTTGCTTAAAACTCTTTTTACGGAACTCAAAGAGTTTACGACCAGCCATAATCTCTTCTACAAACTGCGGCTTAATGGATAAAATAGCGTTCATCAGCTCCTCCTAACTCTATTATTTTATAATACTGTGCATCGTTAAGTGGGCAAAAACCCCAATACGCATCACTTGGGATACCCACCTGTTCGAGTAGATCCTTGCGGATAACACGCTTAGCAAAGGCCACGTTGTACAGCATCTTAATAACGATAAAATTACTCTTATATTGATACCATTTGCGACGCTCCAGTTCTGAAAACACGCTATACTGGGTGTACTTCAAAAAAGCATCTAAGGAATCAAAATCCATATAACGACGAACTTCTGTTACTGTACAGATAGACGTAGCGACTGCACGATAATATGCCGGGCCAAGACCGTCTCCCATCCTATATATAACAACATTGTCCCCTCGTTTCAACGTTGCGGCATCCTTCATCCAACATATATAAATTTTGTAAATTCCGTTAGTCGGGGTAATGTCTGTTACCAAATCGTAAGATTCATTGTTGAGAATGGAATCGGGGAACAACTTCGTATGATAGTTGGGGTGGATGGAAAGAAGTCGTTTATTCACGCCTTTTGTTTTCACAAAAGGATAATCCATCTCCACATCACCTAAAACAACTCGCATATTTTTTACTAATACCCATTCTTTTGCTCCATCCGGATGCGGCTTGTCCGCGACATGGGCGAAACCGAAAACCTCAAAAGAACGAATGAGGTAGCGGAGCTCATCAGTAGGAAAAATGGTGACATAGATTTCGTCAACATCCAGAGCTACGGCCTGATCCATAATTTTCTTCATGAATCGTTCCCCTCTTCGAGTGCCTCTGGACAAAAGTTTGAAGGTCCCGACTTTTAGTCGTTTCTTTGCTGGCAGAACAGGTTCAACGTTAGAAAGTTCCTCATTCTCTGGTTTAAGATACAAGAAGTCATTAACTTTATCTCCTTCTCCGTAAAATACATATGCTTGCTCGCCTGCAGCCGCTTTCTTCTCAAACCAATCATCGAATTCTGGATAGCTCGCACGCAAGCTATCGAAGAAACTATCCTGTAGGTTAATGTCAGCAAATTGTCTTATTTCCAAATCCATAACTATTTTTATTAACTCTAACAATGTAATGAAAAGGAAGACTAGGGTTTGGCCTCGTGCGGCAATGCCGCTTTGATAATGTGCAACCTGTAGCCCCAAAGGGGCTTCTGGCTGCTACCGCTTTTCATCGCGGAAGGCTCTGTTGACTGCTTTCAGGCAACTGTGCCTGGAGCGTTTATATCTTGGCGCAGACCTTCTTGACTATATCTATATCACAAAGATGGATAAAGTCTTCAAGTTTATCATCTATCAAATCCAACTGATCCAAATAAATGGACAGAGATAGAACCAGCGTTATTGTAAACGCATCATACATCTCATGCTTTGAATTGAGGTTAGGACCAAAATCGGTATATCCTTCTTCTATATGAAGTTTGGAGAAGCTTTGGCCCACGCCATCGGAGTTAGGATGAACGAACTCACATAAGTAGCTGTAGTATCTCTGAAACCCAGGATAGAGTTCCTCTGCCCGTTTAACATGCTTGCCTATACGCTCTGCTTTCAAGCGTTCTTCATCCGGTTCTATGAATGGATCATCTTTTCGATAGTTGTTACCAAATAGCAACCTCATAAGATTATCATCATCCCCATTTATGATTTCTTTTCTTTCTACAACTTCGCTTACTACATCTGACAACCTAATGGTGATGGCCGCATTTTCCATTGAACTACGCACAAGCATCAGTGCTGGATGAGTGAGGTCTGACTCAAACAAAAGCACAGCGGCCTCTGCACACTCCTTCATTCTCCAGTTCATCGCATTGACGAACGTCATCACCTTGTAAGGGAGCTTCGAAAGATTTGAATACTCCTTATTCGGCATCGAAGTCACGCAACGCTTTGAAAGCTCTGAGATATATTCTTTTGCCTCGGTTATATGCGGATGTTCTTCCATTGTCCTTCCGTTATACTATGACTGCTACATCCATGCTCGCACTTCCGAGCATCTACCGTGCAACCTCCAAGCATCCTCCCTGCAACTTCCGTCGCACCTGCGTGCAACATGCGTGAAACATACGTGGAACCAGTGTTGCAGTTCAAGGCTATTTCACAATACCTTTTTCAAGGTACTCTGCGAGATTTGTGCGAACTTTATGGGCGGCTCCCTCTGCCGCAACTTTTGCGACATCGTGCTCCACCATCAATTTAACGAGTTCTTCGAAGCTCGTTTTTGATGGATTCCAGCCAAGCTTCGCTTTGGCTTTAGTTGGGTCTCCCCACAGATTTACTACATCCGTAGGTCTGTAGAAATCTTCGGAGACCTTTACCAAAGTCTTGCCAATAAGACTTTCTCTTCCATCTTCCTTCTTACTTCTTACATCGGCAACGCAGACGCCTACTTCGTCAAGACCTTTGCCCTTGAACTCGAGCTCAATTCCCGCATGGCGGAAGGCGAGCTGGGTGAACTCGCGCACGGAGTGCTGCACACCGGTGGCGATGACAAAGTCCTCGGGACGGTCGTTCTGCAGGATGAGCCACATGCACTCTACATAGTCGCGGGCATAGCCCCAGTCGCGCAGGGAGTCGAGGTTGCCGAGATATAGGCAGTCCTGCAGGCCCTGGCTGATGCGGGCGGCGGCAAGGGTGATCTTGCGGGTGACGAAGGTCTCGCCACGGCGCTCGCTCTCGTGGTTGAACAGGATGCCGCTGCAGCAGAACATGCCATAGGCCTCGCGGTACTCCTTGACTATCCAGTAGCCGTAGAGCTTGGCCACGGCATAGGGCGAATAGGGATGGAAGGGGGTATTCTCGTTCTGAGGAACTTCCTCTACCTTGCCGTAGAGCTCGGAGGTGCTGGCCTGGTAGATGCGGCAGGTCTGCTCCAGATGGCAGGCACGTACGGCTTCCAGCACACGGAGCACACCGGTGGCATCAACATCGGCGGTGAATTCGGGCGAGTCGAAGCTCACCTGCACATGGCTCTGGGCTGCGAGGTTGTATATCTCGTCGGGACGCACCTTGTCCACCACCTTGACGATGGACATCGAGTCGCCCAGGTCTGCATAATGGAGGTGGAAGTGGGGCTTGCCCTCGAGGTGGGCAATGCGCTCACGGAAATCGACGCTGGAGCGTCTTATAATACCATGAACTTCATATCCTTTTTCCAGTAAGAACTCGCTCAAGTAAGAGCCATCCTGGCCCGTAACGCCAGTTATTAATGCTTTTTTCATCTTTTTATCTAGTTATTATTTATATCAAGAATATATCAAGAATTTGAGAATCTAAGAATTACTTCTTGTTTTCTGTTTTCTTTTATCAAGAATTTGAGAATTTGAGAATTATATTTTTTCTCTAATTCGAGACCTTTATTTATTATCTAGAATTGGAGAATTTGGGAATTTCTTCTCGTTTTCTTTTTATCTAGAATTGGAGAATTTAAGAATTTTGTTTTTATATAGATGTCAGTTCTGGTCAGAACTGCTTTGCTGAAGCAAAGGTTGTCTATTTGTTATCAAGAATTTGCGAATTATAGAATTATTCTCTTACAGATGACAATCATGGTCATGATTGCTTTGTTATGAACAAAGATTGAGATTTTAATGAAGCATCTTGAAAACTCGTTTTCAGAGTGCTTATTACAAATATCAATTATTCATCTGTAAGATTATCCCGCTATGCGCTAGCAAAAAATTCTCTCATTCTCTAATTCTTGATTTATTATTGACTTAAGAATCTTAACCTATTGTGGTCGTATTATTAGCTATGCTGCCGCAAGGATAACATGACCATTTGCAGTTTCCCACTTTCTGATGTCCTGATAGAGGGAAGTATTCACAAACTTATCACAAGGATATGCTCTCCTCAACCTACGGAAGAATGGCTTCTTGGCAAAGTTGCTCACCTTGGCAGCCTTGGCACGTACATATATCCGTTCAAAAAGATCATGCCCATTGCACAAATCCTTTTCTGATACACCTTGATGTGCGGTCTTAAAGGCGTACATATCCACCAAGCTCCCACTTACAACATTATTGGTGTTCGCAACACAAGCGTTGAAGTATGCAGTTATATCTAAATCAAGGGTCACATCACTGAATTTGATACCGCAATGATTGGTGTGGTTAAACCACTTCAAGTAGGATATGTCTTCGAGTTCGGTGTAAATATCACTAAGATTGATACCCTGACAACGGTCAGCATCCTCACCTTGTAGTTCAGGCAAACACTCTTCAACAATCATTCCTTCCATATCATGCGCATCAGTGAGCAGCATGTTAGAATATGGATGCTGTGTACCCTCCAGTCTGTCAAAGTCTGCATCCTTAATAGCCAACAGGCGATTACCGTAGCGACTGTTCAGAGCGTTCAAGACAACAGAATGCTTATCACAATTGCAATCTACATATATGCAGACCGAAGAAGCATCCGTCACTTTCTCATACACTTCCTTGTCGTCTGCACCTTCTACGACCAAAACGACCTTGCCGTCATTTACATGAGTATCAAAAAGTGATTTCACGTCAGCCACTTTGGCATCTTCCGCAACTTCACTAGCCTCACGCATGGATGAAATTACAACTTCCTCAGCCATTCTTTCTCAGTGTAAATAGGTCCAACGTCTCGTCCCAACGGCCTCCGACCAATAAGTTCGAGTGGGTGGCCAAGATTATCTGCATCTCACGTTCCTCTTCAATCTTGAACTCCTGTATCTTTTCCAAAACAGATACATACACATTCAGCCATGCTGGATGAAAAGACAGTTCCGGTTCGTCAATCATAACCAAGTCTCCGGCTTTTCCCTCAAACACCAATTCAAAGAGCTGAAGTAACACGTGCTTTTCACCAGAAGAAAGGGCTGTGACGGGAATAATGGTCTTCGATGCATTGTTCATCTTAAACCTTATACCAAACCTATCATCCACCATCATCTCTTTATCGGCAAACTTAAAGAAAGAAACCAGTTCGGTGAAGAACTTAATACCACGTTCGTTATCGCCCTGTTTCTTTATCTTTGCAATCTCTTCAGCCACTTTTTTCATGGAAGCATCGGTATCTGCACTCTCCATGCGTTTCCTCTGTTCCCTGTTACGAAGCAGAACTCTCTTATCTGTCAGATAAAAACAGTTCATAGAGTTAAGTACCAACTCCATAGGGCCGTCAATATTGGCATCCTTTTTACCCTCCATTTCAAAATAAATGCTGATTTCCTCATTCCCTGGAAGGTCTGACTCTTCATCAGGCTGAACTGCCGTCCTGGTCTGCCCAACCTTGATGGTATAATCGTCTATGGAAAAGACCACCTCTGAGAAAGGAATCTGATAGAACAAATCAGTATCCTTGCATAAAAGAGCATAGATTAACTGCAATATCGTGGTCTTACCGTATCCGTTGGGGCCGGTAATTATCTTAAGCCGTTTATCCTCACCCTGTGTGAAGTCGAGCGTATAGTTATACAAACCATACAGGCCTTTTATATAAATACTGTTCAGCATAATTAAATATTATATAGTTTCTTCAGAGCCTCCTGCTTCTTACTGTTCACCTCCAGGAACTTCGTTACCCTTACGTTTTCCGTTCCTTCCGAAGTCACCACAGCCGTATAGCTCGGATAATCATCATGTTTACTTGCATTGTTCTCGTGTTGCAGGGCGCGAAGGTTCAGGCTGTTGTCAATCATACTATCGCTAAAGCCCTTATCACGAAGTAATGACTGGGGCACAATATGGTCTACCTGCCAGCCATAGAGACTATCGGTATCACCATATTTGTTTCTTATAATCCAGGCACCACAAGCATCCTTCCTGTAGCGGTTCTTGTCGAACCCCTCTACTACGGTTGCCCGGTTCCAAGCATCTTGTATCTGTTCCTCTGTCATTGTCTATATTCAGTTCTATGATAACTCACAGATTAAAGTTCCTATCTTTATTTTCAAGTTTTTTCTCTAACTCTCTAATTCTTGATTTTAACCTATACTTGCTTTGTCGCGATAGTGCCACTCGTTAGGATACCAACGGTATTCCAGACTGGTGGTACCGCAGTTCAATAACAACCCCAACTTGTGATTGCTCACATGTAGGTAGTTGATTATCTGAGCTTCAAATTCTCCTACTATCTCTGACATTGCTTTTAATTCAACACCTATTTTATCTTCAATCAAGAAATCATAGAAGAAGTCATGTTCTAACTTGACTCCATGAAAAACAAGATCTATATGTTTTTCTTTCTCGTATTTTATTCCCTCTTCTTTGAGCAACACCTCAAAAGCGTCTTGATAGACCTTTTCCTTAAAGCCACATCCCATCTCACGATGCAGTTGCATCGCAATTCCAAGAATTCTGTTGCTTAGTTCAGGATAAATCAAGGCCATCAAGTTTTTCTTTTATATCTAGAATTTGAGAATGGGAGAATTACTTTTTTCTTCCTTTTTTTATCTAGAATTTGAGAATTTAAGAATTTTTCTTTTTATGTAGATGACAATCCTCTGCAGGATTGCTTTACAGGAAGTAAAGATTTTGTTTTTCTGAAGTGCTTCTGAAAGCTAGCTTTCAAGACACTTAAGCAAAATAAAACTCATCATCTACATTTTAATTCTCTAATTCGCTAATTCTTGACATTAAATATTGACATGAGGGAATAAAATTCTCTAATTCTCTAATTCTTGATTAGCGTTCAGCACGCATGGGGTTATTGTAATGATTCCTTGTACCAATCGAAGAGTTTCTGGACACCATCTTCGATTTCTACCTTGTGAGTCCAACCGAGCGAATGGAGTTTTGAAACATCGATGAGTTTACGCATCGTGCCATCGGGCTTGGTGGAGTCGAAGGCTACTTCACCTTGGAAGCCTACGGCACGGACGACCAGTTCGGAGAGCTGGCGGATGGTTAGTTCCTTGCCGGTGCCTACGTTGATGTGGCAGTTGCGGATCTCGCCCAGGCTGGGGATGTAGCCGCCACGGCCGGTGGAATGGTTGCGGTCCACTACCCCATCGGCAGCCACGCCATAGTGTACGCTGGAATACTTTTCTATTCCAATAATATCCTTGAAATCAACGTTCAGCAGCACGTGTACGGAGGCGTCAGCCATATCTTCACTCCAAAGGAACTCGCGAAGCGGCTTGCCCGTTCCCCAGAGCGTCACTTTGTTGTCTTCAATGCCGTACCATGCGAGTATCTTGCGAATCAGCCCCTCATCACTCTTGCCATCAATCACATAGCGCACCTGTTCACCATTTTCCTTGATGTTGGCTCCCACAGGACGGATGTCGAGATCGCGACGGATCTTATCCCACGCACCATCGTGTATCAACTTAGACAGATAGACCTTGCGCATCATGGCGGGCATAACATGGCTGTTCTCCAGATGGAAGTTATCATTGGGACCATACAGATTGGTAGGCATCACGGCAATATAGTTCGTGCCATACTGCAAATTATAGCTCTCACACATCTTCAGACCCGCAATCTTGGCAATGGCGTATTCCTCATTGGTGTATTCCAGGGGACTTGTCAGCAGACAGTCCTCCTTCATGGGCTGGGGTGCGTTCTTGGGGTAGATGCAGGTGGAGCCCAGGAAGAGCAGCTTTTTGACTCCGTGGGCGTAGGCCTCGGAGATGACGTTGCACTGGATCTTCATGTTCATCATGATGAAGTCGGCACGGTAGAGCATGTTGGCCATGATGCCACCCACAAAAGCCGCCGCCAGGACAACTGCATCGGGACGCTCTTCATCAAAGAACTTCTTCACTGCATATTGGTCAGTCAGATCCAGCTCTTTATGACTGCGGCCCACAAGGTTATTATACCCTCTTTGTTTGAGGTTATTCCAAATAGCAGAGCCCACAAGGCCGTTGTGGCCTGCTACATATATTTTACTTTGTTTGTCTAACATATCTTCTTAGAATATTCTTTCCATTAATTGCCATTTCTCATCGCTTCTTGCGTCTGCTTTACAGCCCTGGAACTGGGAGACATAGGCTTCCCACTCGGCCTGACGCGGGAGGGTGGCCAGGCGTGCCATGTCGCGTTCCCAATTGAAGTCGTCCACCGTGTCGCAAATCATGAAGAGGCTGCGGCCCTTGCGGTAGATCTGCATATCCAGGATGCCCACCTGCCGCTGGCCCTCAATGACCTCCGGCCACACGTGCGCATGGGCTTCCACGTATTTCCGTATCATCTCCTCGTTATCCACAAGTGTGAGGGTTTGACAATAACGTTTCATGCTTTTCTTGCTCTTAATCCGTATATCGTTACCACCACAAAGCAGAGGAGCGGGAGGCAGTAGCTCACGTTCACTGCAGGATGGCCCAGGATGATGCCGCAGTCAATGATGGCGCCTTGGAGCGGGGGCATGAGGGCTCCACCCACAATGGCCATCACCAGGAAGGCGGCTCCTAGGGAGGCATCGCCCAGGGAGACTCGCTGGAGGGCGGTTCCGTAGATGGTGGGGAACATAAGGCTCATGAAGAGGCTGATTCCCACCAGGCTGTAGAGGCCTGCACGGCCTACTATGAGGATGGCACCCAGGCTGCACAGGGCAGCTCCAATGCCAAAGATGGCGAGCAGTTTGCGACCGTCCATATACTTCATCAGGAAGGTGCTTATGAAGCGTCCCGTGAGGAAGAGGCACATGGCGGCTATGTTGTAGTTCTGTGCCGTGGCCTTGCTGATGCCCAGGTTGTCGGCATACTGGATGATGAAGGTCCAGACCATAATCTGTGCGGCCACATAGAACACTTGGGCAATGACACCTTCGCGATAGACACGGTTATGCCAGAGGTTGCTGAGGGTGGTCTTTACACTGTTCTGCCGGGTCTCACTGGCGTTGGTGGCGGGCACCTTGACCAGGGCAATGATGATGAACATCACCAGCACTACAATGCCCAGGGCTACATAGGGGTCGCGGATGACGGCCAGGTCGTGCACGCGAATCTCTGCCTTCTCTGCCTCGGAGAGCAGGGGGAAGAGGATGTTGCCTGCGGCATCGCGCTGGTCGCTAATGAGGTTGGGCAGCACTATCATGCTGGCTACGGCCATGCCGCAAAGGCTTCCCACAGGGTTGAAGGCTTGAGCCAGATTGAGGCGGCGGGTGGCGTTCTCCTTGCTGCCCAGGCTCAGGATGAACGGGTTGGCCGTGGTCTCCAGGAATGCCAATCCAAAGGTGAGGATGTACAAACTGAAGCAGAAGAACGTGAAGCTCTCTCGGGCGGCTGCCGGAATGAACAGGAAGGCGCCAACGGCATAGAGCGCCAGGCCCAGGAGGATGCCTCGTTTGTAACTGTATTTCCTGATGAACAGGGCCGCCGGAATGGCCATGGTGGCGTAACCGCCATAGAAGGCAAACTGGATGAGAGAAGCCTTGGCTGCCGGCAGTTCCATGAGCGTCTGGAAAGCCGCCACCATAGGGTTGGTGATATCGTTGGCGAATCCCCACAGTGCAAACAGCACCGTGATGACCACAAACGGCAGCAGGTATTTCTTCTCTACGAGTTTCACTTCGTGAAGGGTTTAAGGAGTTTAAGGGGTTTAAGAGTTCAAGAGTTTAAGGGTTCAAGGATTACATTCCAGCTCTTCTGATGGTCAGGCGGATGGCTTCTTTATGCTCGTTGCAGAATTGCTCTGCATTGGTGACTACACAGGCGAGGTAGCCGCCACCGCCGGCTCCGGGCATTTTCCAGGCAAGGACTTGGTCCTTGTACTTATCTATATACGCCTGCACGCAACCCTGGATCATGGCAGGGAACATGGCGGTTTGGGCGTTGAAGCTGGCACGGTAGGCATCGGCAAAGGCGATGAGGTCTTTGCTGAGGATCGCCTGCCAGCAGTCGTCTGCGGCCTTGGCCAGGGCTTTCACTTTGGGTTCCGTGATGTCTTTGCCTTCCACCACAGAGCAGCCGGGTTTGCGAGGCTCCATCGGGATCATGATGAGGTGGCCTTCGAGCCAGCTGAGGACGGCTTCGTCCTGGCAGGTCTCTATCCGTTCGGGCCAGAAGCGGTTATTGTACCAGTGGCGGCAGAGGCCGGGGATGCAGATGCCAATCGAGTCTTGGGCGCCCGAGATGATGCCATCGGACCGCTCGGGGTCGTTCTCGAAACAGAACACCAGCTTGGCCAGCGTCTCGGGGTCCATGTTGGGCAGCTGGTAGGGCCAGATTTTGCGAATCATGTTGCGGGTGCTGGTGCTGAGGCCGCAACGTTCGCGAATCTTGAAGGTGGGCTCCAGGCTGATGGTGATGGCCCAGCCGGGGGCGTATTGCGAGACGTAGGGCTGGTCAATCCAGGTGCCCGCGAGGTCCAGGCGAGTGGGGATCTGGCTCTCGGTCTTCTTGAGGTCGGTGGAGCTGCGGGCTTGCAGGCCTTTTTGCGGAACGCGCTCCAGCACAACGTACTGGATGCCGTGCTCCTCGCAGAATTTGCGCTTGTCCTCGTTGCCGCCATCGCTATTGACCACCAGGATGTCGGGCTTGAGGGCTTCCACCGTCGGCACAAAATCCATGATGCCGCTGCCGGCATTGATGAAGGCATCCTTCACATAGCGGATGCTCTTGACCATGAACAGGCGCTCCTGCTCGCTGTACACCGTGCGGTGGTGCTTGTAGTCCTGGATGGTGGCATCGGACCCAATGCCCACGTACAGGTCGCCATACTCCGCCGCCTGCCGGAAAAACTCCACGTGCCCGCTATGCAGCAGGTCGTAACATCCGGAAACAAACACTTTCGGGCGGTGAGCCCGTCGAACTGTGTTAGGCATGGGTTCGCTATGTTAAATTGTTAAATGTTAAAAGTATGTTTTTTTTTGCTTCGACAAGTTCAGCAACCATGCTGTCTCCTATCACTCTCCTTGCAGCGTCCTTGCTGAAATCAACCTTAACTTTAACCTTGACCTTAACCAATTTCCACTTTCACCACAATTTTCTTCACCATTGTTGGCTCATCAACACTCAGTTGCGGCATGTGGCCATCCTGCGGGAAGAAGATGGCAAAGTAGCCATCGCCTATGGTCATCTCTTGCGCTCGAACACCCTCTGCGGCATAAAACGCTACATCTTTCGCTTCGCTATACGGCTCTGTCTCAGTCAGCTTTTCAATCGGCATACAGGAAATACGCTCTTCGCATTTCAGCAGATATTGGATATCGATGTTCTTACGATGCGCTTCAAAACCGCATTCGTTCACCGTCTTGGTCTCATATTCCGAGACTATCGCCTTCACCCGCGGGTTGATCTGATACACACCAACGTCAGTATCCGGCTGCACCTGCTTGAGGAAGTCAAGACCCACCGCGATGTCCGGAGAAAGTCCCCTGTAAAATGATATATTGTTTATATGGTCGTAGATCATTGTTTATTATTTTTTCTGCCACCAAAAAAAGTTAAAATTCTTCTCTCTTCCTTCGACATGCCTTCGGGGTGCCTTCGAGGTGCCTATACCTTTTAACTTAACACCAATTCATTTTTTTTCGAACACAAATCTCACTAATTTCACGAATTCAGGTATCCTTTTACGCGGCAGGCGCGCTGAAAATCGTTAAGTGCTGCAATGAACTCACCTGATGTCTACTCTTTTACTTCGTAACCCTCCACAAATCGCAAGGCCTGGATGACTCGAGGAGTATGGAAGGAGAGTTGGTTGTAAGTTTTATAAGCCTTTAACTCGGCAATGGCCGCAGGGGCATCCAAGACTCCACTTTCATAAAGATTCACCACGGTGAATACTTTATCGTTGGCTACCGGACCAAACACCAAATCATAATCGTGCTTAATACCCTTGCGACTGTTAACCACGAAGTTCAGCCAATCTTCGTCGGGACCATGAAACTCCCGAATCTTCAACTCGGGATTGGTCAAAAGTTCGTTATCCACCTCAAATACCGACACGACTCTCCGGCCACTCTGTGCCCTATCCATCTTGATGGAGGTCCAATGCTCGGCCTGCTCTTTTTGGGTCGTTGTATAGAAACCTCGACCAAAATCGGTCTTCTTCCTGCTTCTCAAAAGGCTCGGCTTACGAACTATAACATTTGAACCATGATATAACCTCATCTTCTTTTCCTCCTCTGAATAATGCGATCCAACTCATCAATCACATAACCTGTGCCCTGCGTATGAAGAAGGTCATAATGATCAATCAGATAATCATCTGCACCATAGCGCTTCAACAATGCAAGAGCCTGAAGACCAGTAAGACCTTTGGCCTGTGCATACTTCTCTAAACAATAAATATAAAATTCAAATTCTTCATGCGTAATACTCCTACTCTCGGCATTCCGCGCCAGCTCAAACTCATCATAAAGGGCTTCTGTACTCAGATACCACCACTTGGCCCCTTCGTCATAGAGGCGGTCGTACATGGGATTGGAATATATGTACACAAGGGCATCCTCCAGAGCAATACGTTTCCTCTGGGACACATATTCCGCCAACCGCGAAATCTTGATTGGTACTATTTGTTTTTCATAAACTCCCATGACTTCCAATATTTTTTAGATTGGCCTTGGGGTGGTAGTTGGGTGCTACTTGGGTGCTAGTTGGGTGCTAGTTGGCTTGTTGCCTGTTTTTTCGAACACGAAGGACGGCTGATTTAACTAAAACGATAACGAAAACGAAAAATATACAGAGCGCAGGCTTTTAATCAAGCCTGACAACTGCCTTTCAATCTCAACGATTCCAACATGCAACTCGTTATAAGTTGCAGCCTTTTCATCTTCGCTTTCGTTCCTAATGTAGCCTACCTTGTAGGCGATCAAGAGCTGAGTTTCTACCTCGTAAGAACTGCCCAGGGCGGTGTCAAGAAAACGAGCGAAATCGGCATTGGTGGGCTTAGCAGCGCCTTCGGCAATATTACTGCTGATGCTCACTACAGCACGTTGAAGTTGGTCACAGAGGCCTTTCTTTTCGAACCAAGGCATCTCTGCTGTTACCTTGTATACCTTACTAGCATAATCGACCGCATCCTGCCAAACCTTATAGTTTCTAAAATTCCTGGCTTTTTCCATAATTATTTAACAAAAACCTTTTTTAAACGAAAACTATAACGAAAACGAAAACTGCTTTTAACTAAAACCATAACCAAAACGAATACCAAAAGTTTCAACCAAAACGAAAACCAAAAATAAAACAGGTTGTGCCTTCAGCGCCTTTTCGTTATCGTCTTCGTTTTCGTTAATGCCTCCAAACTTTCCAGGGGTCAGGCAGAAAGACATTAATCTCTTTTGAAGATGTCGCGGGTGTAAACCTTGCTTTGGACGTCGTCCAAGCAGGCGTCATACCTATTTGCGACGATAGCCTGCGACTGGGCTTTGAACTTGGCGAGGTCGTTGACGACGAGGCTGCCGAAGAAGGTGGTGCCATCTTCGAGGGTGGGCTGACTTCGTCCGCAATTGGCTACGTCATGGCATAATCTGAAAGCAAGCTTTCCGCTTCTGCTCATTTGACTTGCACAATTGGTCATAAATAATGACAATAGATATTAGCTAATCTCTGCGAAAGATGTCTCTTGTATACACTTTATCGATTACATCGTCGAGGCAGGAGTCATAGCGATTTGCTATGATGGCCTGACTTAGACGTTTAAAGTCGTCTAAGTCATTGACAATTCTACTTCCGAAAAAAGTAGATCCATCTTCTAGAGTAGGCTCGAAAATAATAATCTGGGCGCCCTTGGCTTTGATGCGCTTCATGACGCCTTGGATGGCGGACTGGCGGAAGTTGTCACTATTACTTTTCATCGTCAACCTGTACACGCCTATCGTAGGTACAGGCACTGACGCATTCACGCATTCACGCATTAACGCATTACCAGGTGTATATTCGTTGTTCTCGGTGTAGGCGTAGTAGCCGGCCATTTTGAGGACTTGGTCGGCAATGAAGTCTTTTCTCGTGCGGTTGCTCTCGACGATGGCACTCATCATGTTCTGCGGAACGTCCTCGTAGTTGGCGAGGAGCTGCTTGGTGTCCTTGGGGAGACAGTAGCCACCGTAACCGAAGCTGGGGTTGTTGTAGTGGGTGCCGATGCGGGGGTCCAGGCAGACACCATCGATGATGGCCTGGGTGTCGAGACCCTTCATTTCGGCATAGGTGTCAAGCTCGTTGAAGTAGCTGACACGCAGGGCGAGGTAGGTGTTGGCGAAGAGCTTCACCGCCTCGGCTTCTTTCATGCCGATGAAGAGCGTCGGAATTCCTTTGGAATTCGAATGTGTCAATGCGTCAATGTGTAAATGTGTCAGTGAATCTTTGCTGGGGCCTATGGCGCCTTCGACTAAGAGATCTGCGAACTGGTGGGCTTTTTCGGTGAGCCAGTCGATGTCGGTGAGGGCTTTGATAGCTTCATTTTCAGCCTCATATTCCTTGCCAACCATCATCTTGGGAACGCCCACAATGATGCGGCTGGGATAGAGGTTGTCGTAGAGGGCCTTGCTTTCACGCAGAAACTCAGGAGAAAATAATAAATTAAAATGTGGGAATGCGTTATTGCGTGAATGTGTGAGTGCTTGGTTGGCAAGAAACTTCTTGTAATATTTCACGTAGAGGCTGCGGGTGTAGCCCACGGGGATGGTGCTCTTGATAACCATCACCGCCTCGGGGTTAACGGCTAATACAGCATCAATGACTGCCTCCACAGCACTGGTGTCGAAGAAGTTCTTCTGGCTGTCGTAGTTGGTGGGGGCAGCGATGACCACGAACTCTGCGTCGCGGTAACCGGCCTCCTGGTCAAGGGTGGCCTTGAGGCTCAACGGCTTGTTAGCAAGATAGTCCTCGATGTAGTCGTCCTGGATGGGCGACTTCTTATGGTTAACCAGGTCGACGCGTTCAGGAACGACATCGACAGCGGTCACATCATTATGTTGTGCCAACAAAGTGGCGATAGAAAGACCGACATAGCCGGTACCTGCAACAGATATTCTCATAAAGGGGTAATGATTAACGATGAATGATGAATGATGAATGATAAAAAATGAATGACTTTGCAAAGGTGGGCTCCACAAGGCCAATCACTTCATTTTTTTAAATAAAACCACGCCGAAGGCACCCTCAGTCACAGACACTTATGCGCCCAGGGGGCAGCATTTTGCCCACTTTGCGCCTCGTAATCTGGAGAGGTAATATAGCCTACGCTATTGATTTGCAAAGATACACAATATTTTTGTTTTGACCAAATTATTTGTTAATTTTTTTTTAAGAAAATATCAACTCCATTGTATAATATATTAATATATTACATTTTAAGGTGAGCACAATTTTACCCTCTTCGCAGCCGATACAGCGCGAATGAGACGATTTTCACGAAAAAAGTCCGAGCGAAAGCCCCCTTTTTTGGAGCCAGTCGACACCCTACACCTCCATTCGTTGCGGCTTCTTGATGAGCATCGAGAGGAGGATGCTGAAGACGAGGATGCCGAGGATGACAGCGAGGGAGGCAAGTGTGGGGATGTGCCAGTCGAAGAACTCGCCACAAATCATCTTCACCCCGATGAAGGTCAGCAAGACACCGAGTCCGTAGTGCAGCATCCAGAAGCGGTCGGCCACATCGCTCAGCAGGAAGAAAAGCGAACGCAACCCCATAATAGCGAAAATATTGGAAGTATAGACGATGACCGGGTTCTGGGTCACGGAGAAGACGGCCGGGATGGAGTCGACGGCGAAGATGATGTCAGAGAATTCGATAACCAAAAGCACGAGGAAAAGTGGGGTCATCATTAATTTAGACTTCGAGACTTCGAGACTTCGAGACTTCGAGCCGTCTTGATGACTTGATGTCTCAACAACTTGTTGTCTTACAAAAAAGTCATGTCCATGGCTTTTCGCTGTCACAGGGAAGTGCTTGGAGGCAAACTTCACGATCGGGTGGTTCTCGGTGTCCATCTGCTCGTCGCCCTTGTCGAGGAACATCTTCACGCCACTATAAATCAGTATTACACCGAAGACCGCCAACAGCCAGGCGAACTGGCTGATGAGTCCCGCTAAGGCGAAGATGAAGATGAATCTTAGTACGATAGCTCCAAAGATACCCCAGAAGAGCACGCGGTGGTAGTACTCCTTCTGGATGCCAAAACTCACGAAAATCATGATCATCACGAAGATATTGTCTATCGAGAGGCTCTCCTCGAGGAAGTAACCCGCTAAGAACTCGGAGACCATCTCGCCACGATAAGCCTTTAAGAATTCTGAATTATGATTTATTAGTTCTGAGTTTTCGGGCGGCATCATCCAGTCGCCAAAGAAGTAGACCAGCACGGCGAAACCCATGGCCAGGGAGACCCAGATGCCTGTCCAGATGGCGGCTTCCTTCACGCTCACCACCTTGTCTTTCTTATGAAATACAAAGAGGTCGAGCAACAACATCACCACGACGAAGACCATGAATATCCCGAAAAACAATCCGTTCATATAATAAAGTTTAACGTTTGACGTTTAATTAAAAGGTTATTGGTTATGGGTTATTGGTTATTGGTTATTGGTTATTGGTTATTGGTTATGGGTTATGGGTTATTGAAAGGTTATTGGTTATGGGTTATTGGTTATGGGTTATTGGTTATGGGTTATGGGTTATTGGTTATTGGTTATGGGTTATTGGTTATTGGTTATGGGTTATTGAAAGGTTATAGGTTATGGGTTATAGGTTAAAGAATTTTTTTAAAGTTAAAAGTTAAAAGTTAAGAGTTAAATTTTTTTTTTTGATGGGAGAACGGGGATGATGGTAAAATATTGCGAGCTATTCACAACTTTTTTCAAGATAGGGACTTTCACCATCGGTGGGGGGTATGCGATGATACCGCTCATCCAGCGCGAGGTGGTGGAGCGTCGCAGGTGGCTGACAGATACGGAGATGCTCGATGTTATAGCCCTCTCGCAGACGATGCCGGGCATCCTGGCGGCGAACATCGCCGCCCTCGTGGGACAACGGCTGCGGGGTACCCGTGGGGCGCTGACGGCCGTACTCGGTAACATACTGATGCCCATTATCTTCATACTTCTCATCGCACTCTTCTTCCGTCAGTTCAAAGACAACCCCACAGTGGAGGCCATCTTCATGGGCATCCGGCCGGCCGTGGTCGCCCTCATCGCCGCCCCCGTCTTCACCCTCGCCCGCAAGGCCGGGGTGACACTCCGCACCGTCTGGATACCGCTCCTCGCCGCACTCCTTATCTCCCTTTTCGGCATCAGCCCCGTCCTCGTCATCCTCATAGCACTGGTGATTGGCTGGATCTATTCTAAGTTAATAGATAATAGATTATAGATAATAGTTTAATGGATTACTTTAAGTTATATATATAATAGATTATTCTAAGTTAATAGATAATAGATTATAGATAATAGTTTAATGGGTTACTTTAAGTTAATAGATAATAGATTATTCTAAGTTAATAGATAATAGATTATAGATAATAGTTTGATGGATTACTTTAAGTTAATAGATAATAGATTATAGATAATAGTTTGATGGATTACTTTAAGTTAATAGATAATAGATTATAGATAATAGTTTGATGAAATACTTTAAGTTAATAGATAATAGTTAATAGATAATAGTTATGGCACGGGAAAGTATTGTTGGAGACAAAAGCTTGGCTTTTGGAAAACGTATAGCAAAATGCTATAAGTATTTGCGATACAAAAAGAAAGAGATGATTATGTCAACCCAACTTTTACGTAGTGGAACAAGCATTGGTGCCAATGTGAGGGAAGGTTTGTATGCCCAAAGCCGAAAAGATTTCATCAGCAAGTTGAATATAGCTCTTAAAGAGTCCGCAGAGACTGACTATTGGCTTGAAATCATCTATTCTGCCGATTATTTTTCTGATGAAGAATATTCCTCTCTAAAAAGCGATAACGATGAACTGACAAGACTACTCTCCTCGATAATAAAAACTACAAAAAGCAACGATAAAGAAGAGAAGATGAGAGATGAGAGTTAATAGGCTAATAGATAAAAGATGAGAGTTAATAGATAATAGATAATAGATAATAGATAATAGATGAGAGTTAATAGTTAATAGATGAGGAATAAAGGAAAATGAACTTTTATCTCTAAACTCTTAACTAAACAAATGAACTTTTATCTCTAAACTCTTAACTAAACAAATGAACTTTTATCTCTTATCTCTAAACTCTTAACTAAAAAAGATGATATTATTTGAGCTGTTTTATACGTTTTTGATGATTGGGGCGTTCACATTCGGTGGGGGGTACTCGATGATTGCGCTCATCCAAGACGAGGTGGTGACGCAGCACGGATGGCTCACCAGTCAGGAGTTCGCCGACATCCTGGCCATCAGCCAGGTCACCCCTGGACCCGTGGGCATCAACACCGCCACCTATGCTGGATACTCCGCCGTCATCAACTCGGGACTCCCTGAATGGATGGCCGTCGCCGGTGCCGTCGTTGCCTCGCTGGCCGTCCTCATCCTGCCCCTGACGCTCATACTCATCGTCGGCCGCTGGCTCCTCAAGCACAAAGATCAGGCTCCTTTCGACGTCATCTTCAAGGCCCTGAGGCTCACCGTCATCGGCCTCATCGCCGCCGCCGCCATATCGCTCATGCCCACAGCTTTTTCACCCACTCCAACGGGGACCATTACCCTTTTCGATTTCCAATTTTCAATCTTTAATTTGATCATTTTCGCGGTGGTGTTCGGGCTGTCGCTGTGGAAAAAAGTCTCCCCTATACTGCTCATCGTACTGTCGGGAGTGACGGGGCTGCTGCTTTACGGCTGACACTTTTCTTTTCAACGGCTAATTTTACTAATTATACTAATTGCTGCACAGGTTAATTTAAGGCTGATTTCGCTAATGCCGCTTGTTACGCGCGGCAGCTGACGCAAACGGTTTTCTTTTCAACGGCGAATTATTCTAATTTAACTAATTAAGCTGACGCGGGTCACACAAATTGAAAATTTGCTCCACTGCGGTCGCAGGCCGTGTCTCCTTTGGAGCCAGGCAGGAAAATTGAAAACTTGACCCCCTACGGTCGCGGGGCAATTGTTGGCTAATTTCGCGAAGGCCGTAACGCTGACGCTACGGCAGGACTTTTTCTTTATTAGGAGTGAAATGGAGAAAAATGGAGCGAATTGACAATTGACGAGTCGCATCTAAAAAATACAAAATACTAAAAATCAAAAATATAATAACTTGTTGAAAAAATATTTGGCAAGTTATCATTTTTTTTTATTACCTTTGCACCTGTATTTAGTGTTTAGTGTTTAGTGTTTAGTGTTTAGTGTTTAGTGTTTAGTGTTTAGTGTTTAGTGTTTAGTGAGGAGTGAGGAGTGATGAATGATGATTTATGATTTATGATTTATGAGTGATGAGTGATGAGTGATAAATGAGGAATGATGAGTGATGAATTATTTTTGAATATAATATAATATACAATAAATATGAGTAACAAGAAGTACACGTTGGTAATCAATCCTGGTGCCACATCGACCAAAGCCGCCATCTACGAAGGCGAGACCGAAGTTTTCACCGAGAACCTCTCCCACCCCATCGAGGAGATCCAGAAGTTTAAAGAAGTTGCCGACCAGTTCGAATACCGCAAGACCGCCATCCTCGACATGGTGAAGCGCCACGGCGTGAGCACCGACGAGATTGCCGTCGTCATGGGCCGCGGCGGCCTCACCCGCCCCTGCGAGAGCGGCTGCTACCGCGTCAACGAACTCATGAAGGAAGAATGCCACGCCGGTATCCAGGGCAAGCACGCCTGCAACCTCGGCGCCCTCATCAGCGACGCCATCGCCCGTGAGATCGGCCTCGAATGCGCCTATATCGCCGACCCCGGTATCGTGGACGAGCGTCCCGAATTCGCCAAGATCAGCGGCCACCCCGTCTTCGACCTCGACCCCTCGCGCGAGGGCGTCATCTGGCACTGCCTCAACCAGAAGATGACCGCCAAGCTCTATGCCCGCGAGCTCGGCAAGAAATATGAAGACCTCAACCTCATCATCGCCCACATGGGCGGCGGCGTCAGCGTGGGTGTCCACGAGCACGGCAAAGTGACCGAGGTCAACCGCGCCCTCTGCGGCCTCGGCGCCTTCTCCCCCACCCGTTGCGGCTCCATCAACGCCTCCAAGCTCATCGAGGTGGCCTGCAGTGGCAAGTATGACGAGGCCAAGCTGAAGAAGATGGTCACCGCCGAAGGTGGTTTCGTGGCCTACCTCGGCACCAACGACGCCTACGAGGTCGAGAAGAAAGCCCTCGCCGGCGACGAGAAATGCAAACTCCTCGTCGACGCCTTCACCTATCAGGTGTCCATGGAGATCAGCCGTCTGGCCGCCGTGGTCAAGGGCAAGGTCGACGCCATCATCCTCACCGGCGGCATCGCCTACAGCAAACCCTGGATGGCCATGATCGAAGAGCGCGTGGGCTGGATTGCCCCCGTCAAGATCTACAAGGGCGAGAACGAGATGCTGGCCCTCGCCATCTGCGGCAAGGAAGTGCTGGACGGCGTGAAGGTGAAAGAGTACAAATAGCAGGTAGCTGATAGTGGAGAGTGGAGAATTAAGAATTAAGAATTAAGAATTAAGAATTAAGAATTAAAAATTAAAAATTAAGAATTAAAAATTAAAAATTGAAACCACTTCACACTTAACACTGAACACTAAACACTAAACACTAAACACTAAACACTAAACACTGAACACTGAACACTGAACACTAAACACTGAACACTAAACACTAAACACTAAACACTAAACACTAATCACTAAACACTAAACACTGAACACTAAACACTAAACACTAAACACTACACACTTAACACTACAAACTAAACACTGAACACTAAACACTAATCACTAAACACTAAACACTAAACACTGAACACTAAACACTAAACACTAAACACTGAACACTAAACACTGAACACTAAACACTACACACTAAACACTGAACACTAAACACTAAACACTAAACACTGAACACTAATCACTACTCACTACCAACTAATAACTTAAAAAATAGATGAAAAAAAATCTTATTATCATAGCGGCTTGTGCCGTGATGGGGACTGTGGGTGCGCAGAATGTGGAGTTGAAGGATTTCAACGACTCGGCTTCCTATGCCATCGGACGTGACATCTACAACCAGTGGATGCAGCAGAACCTCGGCATCAACGCCCAGGCTGCCGGCCAGGCCATGATCGACGCCGCCAAGGGCCAGAGCCTGCTCCACGACGGACAGGCCATCCCCCTGCTGCAACGCTTCCAGGAGGAGTTCGAGCTCCGCAACAACCCCGCCGCCCGCGAGAACATCGAGAAGGGCAAGAAGTTCATGCGCGAGATCAGCAACAACAAGTCCGTCTACTCCACCCCCAGCGGTCTCAAATACCGCCGCATCAAAGAGGGTAACGGCAAACACCCCAAAGCCACCGACCGCGTGAAAGTGCACTACACCGGCACCCTCATCGACGGCAAGAAGTTCGACAGCAGCGTCGACCGCGGCGAGCCCATCACCTTCCCGCTGAATCAAGTCATCCCCGGCTGGACCGAGGGTCTGCAGATTATGGACGAGGGCTCCAAGTACATCCTCTACATCCCCTATAACCTGGGCTACGGCGTCCGCGGCGCGGGACAAGACATCCCCGGCGGCTCCACCCTCATCTTCGAAGTCGAACTGCTGGAGATAAATCCGGAGAAATAACGGTTTGCTCCAGCCCTCTGCACATCCTCTGCTTGCGTCGCAGGCCGTGACCAGAGGTCAGGCAGATGGGTTATAGGTTTTAGAGAATGAATACCTTTGGCTCAAAATTCCGCTTAACGACCTACGGCGAGTCCCACGGACCCGCCGTAGGTGGCATTATAGACGGTTGTCCTGCCAACGTGCGCCTTGACATGGACGCCATCCGCGCCGACCTCGACCGTCGCCGCGCCGGCGCCCCCCGTCAGGAGGAAGACGAGATAGAATGGCTCTCGGGGCTGAAAAACAACATAACCCTCGGCACTCCCATCGCCTTCTGCATCAGGAATAAGTACGCCCGTCCCGACGACTACGACCTCCTCGCCGACTGCTACCGCCCCGGCCATGCCGACTACACCTACGAAAAGAAATATGGTCTCCGCGACCACCGCGGCGGCGGCCGCGCCTCCGCACGCGAGACCGTGGCACGCGTCGTCGCCGGCGCCATTGCCAAACAGCTCCTCGCACCCATCGAAATCCACGCCACCGCCTCCACTCAAACAATAGAACAAACAGACAATCAAGCAATCGCTAACGACACCGTCGGCGGCATCGTCAGCTGTCGCATCACTGGCCTCCCCGCCGGCGTCGGCGACCCCGTCTTCGGCAAACTCAACGCAGCCCTCGCCTCGGCCATGATGTCCATCCCCTCGGCCATAGGCTTCGAGATGGGCATAGGCTTCCAAGCCGCCCAGATGACTGGCAGCCAGTATATAGACCGGTGGAATGAATGCTTTGCTCCACTGCGGTCGCAGGCCGTGTCTCCCTTGGAGCCAGGCAGGAATGCGTCAATGCCTGATTGCTTGAGTAAGGATGCTCCAGCCACTCAAACAATCCTGCCCGACCGCAAGGGAACGGCCTTGAGCACCGCTGAAATAAAAACAAATCAAGCGAAAAAGCAATCAAACAATCAAACAATTACAAAGACCAACCACTGCGGTGGCATCCAGGGGGGCATCTCCAACGGCATGCCCGTGGAGTTCCGCGTGGCCTTCCATCCCGTGGCCACCCTTCCCCAGCCCGTGGAATGCCTCACCGCCGACGGCACCCTCAAAACCCTGCAGGTGAAAGGACGTCACGACCGCTGCCACGTTCCGCGGGCCGCCGTCGTCGTCGAAGCCATGGCGGCGCTGACAATCGTCAATTTATGCTCCACTTCGGTCGCAGGCCAAATAAATTGAAAATTGAGAATTGAAAATTAACAGCGAACACGAATCTATCGAATCTGACGAATAAAAAAGATTCGTTTAATTCGTGCGATTCGTGTTCAAAAAAGACAGTAGTTAAGTAGACAGTAGTTAAGCCAGATGAAAAAGAGATTTCTTGTTCCTATATCTTTAATTCTTTGTGCAGGATTGTGTTTCTGTTCCTGCAGACAGGAGAGCAAAAATAGCGATAGTGTTGCCAGCGACAGTGTGTCGGAGGCCATTCCCGAGGCCCCTGCCGACGGCTTCGTCATCTGCGGCACCCTCAAGGGTGGCGCCGGACAGCGCCTATGGCTTGAAGAGATGGCGCCCGACGGCATCATCTTCATCGACTCCATCAAGGTGGACCGCCACGGCAACTTCCACTACCTCTACCGCACCTCCTACCGCAGCCTCTACAACCTCCACACCACCCTGGACAACTACATCGTCACCCTGCCCGACTTCGGAGAGACCGTCACCGTCACCGGCCGCTGGGACAACCTCTCCGTCTCCTACCGCGTCGAGGGCTCGCCCGAGAGCCAGCTCCTCTGGGACTTCCAGCAGTTCACCAACAAAGGATCCAAGATCCTCCACAACCTCGTCGACACCCTCAACCGCTACGACAACCTGCTGGCGGAACGTAAAATCAGCAAGGCCACTTATGACGCCCGTAAAGCCCAGACCGACGCCATCTACCACGAGGCGCTGAAAGAACAGCGCGAATACGTGCGCGACTTCATCAAAGCCCACCGCGGCTCGCTAGCCACCATCATAGCCCTCTACAAGCCCTTCAACAACACCCCGCTCGTCGACCCCCGCACCGACGAAGGCGTGGGCTATTATAAGATGGTCCTCGAAGGCCTCGAGAAGAGTCTCCCCGACAACCCCCACACCATTCATTTCCGAAACAGCACACAGCGCATTCGCGAGACTGGCACAAGGAATTAACCGCTTTTCAACAGCTTTCAGTTGAGAACTTTATTTTGCCGTGTAAAGGATTGATTGTATCTTTGCAGCGTGAATATGAAAATGTGCGTCTGATACAAGTTCCTTGACATGAATAGTTTGCCATGGTATCCCTCTTTTGTACAGAGGGATGAAAAGGGAACCGCGTGAAAATCGCGGGCTGTCGCGCAACTGTGAACCCCTAGCAGTTAGCTGTTATACAACGAGGAAAGCCAGATACCTGCCATGAGCAAAGACGATTCATGCCGCTTTCGCGTCAAAAGCCGGCCGCATCACCACATTGCTGTCGGCACGCTCGCGCGATAAATAGTATTCGTAAAACACATCAAAGTAAGACCGACAGACAATGGAGACCAACAGTTTCACCATCACCAAACGCGACGGCACGCAAGAACGCTTCTCGCTGGACAAAATCATGAATGCCATCATCAAGGCGTTCAACTCGCAGAACGAGCCCATCGACTTGGGCCGCCTGTCGAAGATCCTTTCCCGCATCGATATCCATGACGGCATCACCGTCGAGGAGATACAGAACCAGGTGGAGGTAGCCTTGATGCAAGAGGGCTACTACAACGTGGCCAAGAGCTTCATCCTCTACCGCCAGCAGCATACCGAGGACCGCGAGACGATGGAGAAGCTGCGCTTCCTGGGCGACTATGTGGTGGCCGCCAATGCCGCCACGGGCTCCAAGTTCGACGCCAACGCCAACGTGGAGCACAAAAATATCGCCACCCTCATCGGCGAGCTGCCGAAGAGCGGCTTCATCCGCCTCAACCGCCGCCTCCTCACCGACCGCATCAAGCAGATGTACGGCAAGGAGATGAGCGACCGCTATATCGACCTGCTGACGCACCACTTCATCTACAAGAACGACGAGACGTCGCTGGCCAACTACTGTGCCTCCATCACTATGTACCCGTGGCTCCTCAGCGGCACCGCCAGCATCGGCGGCAACTCCACGGCTCCCACCAACCTCAAGTCCTACTGCGGCGGCTTCATCAACATGGTCTTCATGGTCTCCTCCATGCTGAGCGGCGCCTGCGCCACCCCCGAGTTCCTCATGTACCTCAACTACTTCATCCAGAAGGACTACGGCAAGGACTACTGGAAGGAGCCCGACAAGGTCGTCGACCTCTCGCTGCGGCAGAAGACCATGGACAAGATCATCACCGACTGCTTCGAGCAGATCGTCTACTCGCTGAACCAGCCTACCGGCGCCCGCAACTACCAGGCGGTGTTCTGGAACGTGGCCTACTACGACAAGCCCTATTTCGAGAGCCTCTTCGGCGAGTTCCGCTTCCCCGACGGCAGCGAGCCCGACTGGGACGGCCTCTGCTGGCTGCAGAAGCGCTTCATGAAATGGTTCAACCAGGAGCGCACCAAGGCCGTGCTGACCTTCCCCGTCGAGACCATGGCGCTGCTCTACGACAAAGACGGCAAGTTCGTCGACCAGGATATGGCCAACTTCACCGCCGAGATGTACGCCGAAGGTCACTCCTTCTTCACCTACATCTCCGACAATGCCGACTCCCTGAGTTCCTGCTGCCGCCTGCGCAACGAGATCACCGACAACGGCTTCAGCTACACGCTGGGTGCCGGCGGCGTCTCCACGGGCTCTAAGTCGGTGCTCACCATCAACCTCAACCGCTGCATCCAGTATGCCGTCAAGAACGGCATGGACTATAAGGAGTTCCTCACCGACATCATCGACCTCTGCCATAAGGTGCAGCTGGCCTACAACGAGAACCTCAAGGAGCTCCAGAGCCACGGCATGCTGCCGCTCTTCGATGCCGGATATATCGACATCGCACGCCAGTACCTCACCATCGGCGTCAACGGCCTCGTCGAGGCCGCGGAATTCATGGGCATCGCCATCAAGGACAGCCCCGAATACCGCGAGTTCGTGCAGACCATCCTCGGCCTGGTGGAGAAGAAGAACAAAGAATACCGCACCAAGGAGGTGATGTTCAACTGCGAGATGATCCCCGCCGAGAACGTCGGCGTCAAGCACGCCAAATGGGACCGCGAGGACGGCTACTTCGTGCCGCGCGACTGCTATAACTCCTACTTCTATATCGTCGAGGACCAGTCGCTCACCGTGCTCGACAAGTTCCGCCTCCACGGCAAGCACTATATCGAGCACCTCACCGGTGGCTCGGCACTCCACTGCAACCTCGAGGAGCACCTCACGCAGCAGCAGTACCTGCAGCTGCTCGAGGTGGCCGCCAAGGAAGGCTGCAACTACTTCACCTTCAACATTCCCAACACCATCTGCAACGACTGCGGCCATATCGACAAGCGCTACCTCAAGGAGTGCCCCCACTGCCATTCGAAGAACGTCGACTACATGACCCGCATCATCGGCTACCTCAAACGCGTCAGCAACTTCAGCCAGCCGCGCCAGCAGGAAGCCGCCCGCCGCTACTATGCTACAATGAACTAAAACAACTCCCCGCCTTCGGCGGAAATCCTGGAGATCCTGAAAATAATTTCCAAGATTTATCGGACACGACGGGTCAGGCAAATCTTAGAAATCAGAAATAATCTCCAAGATTTACAAGATTTCGCGAAGCGGGAGACAAAAACAAAAATGCTAAAATATACCAACACAGATATTGTCTTCCAAGAGATTCCCGACGAGGTGACGCTGGCCGTCAACCTCTCGGGGTGTCCCTGCCACTGTCCGGGCTGCCACTCGCCGCAGCTGTGGGGCGACATCGGGGAGCCGCTGACCGACGAGGCCATCGACTGTATGCTCGAGCACCAGCCCGCTGGCGTCAGCTGCGTGGCGCTCATGGGCGGCGACGCCAACCCCGCGGAGGTCAACGACATAGCCTCGCGCCTCAAACAACGTCACCCCAACCTCAAGACCGCCTGGTACAGCGGCCGCACCCTCCTGGCCAAGGAGGTGAACCTCGACAACCTCGACTACGTGAAACTGGGACCCTACCTCGAACACCTGGGCCCCCTGAAGTCCCCCAAGACCAACCAGCGCCTCTACCTCGTGCAGCACCGCCGCAGCACCGAACCCGGCAACGCCAACACCCTGCACGACCTCACCCCACGCTTCTGGCGAAATAAGACGCCCTGATTATTCCGGCCGGTACTCCTCGAAGGTATGGTCGTCGTAGTAGAAAAGAATCTTTACCAACCTGCGCTTGTCAGTTGTGATAGGCGCAGGTTTTTCTTTTGCCACAGGCATGGGCTCCTCTTTCCGTTCTTCTTCCTCCTGCTCGCGCTCCGCGCTCACGAGATCTTGTAGATCTGGTAGATCTTCCGCTTCGCGGGTCTCAGGCTCGTAGTTCTCTTTTCTTGGCTCTTCTCTTGGCTCGGGTAGGGGGGCAGGTTCCGACAACGGCGCCGAAAAGAGCGTAGGTTCGGACAGGGATTCCTCATTCCTCATTCCTCTGCCTGGCTCCAAAGGAGACACGGCCTGCGACCGCAGTGGAGCAAATTCATCATTAGCCCTCATTCCTCTGCCTGGCTCCAAAGGAGACACGGCCTGCGACCGCAGTGGAGCAAATTCCTCATTATTATTCATTCCTAATTCCCCATACATTTGTCCTTTTCCCATGAGCAGCCAGTTGGCGTCAATCTCGGGGTAGCGGCGGATGACCTTGCTGACGAACTCCAAGCTGGGGTTGTTGCGGCCACTCAAAATATGCGACATTCCGGAGGGCTGAATTCCGATTTCCTCCGCAAACTGTTTTGCGGTGATATTTTTCGCCTGCAAAATAAGATTTATCCTGTTTATCATAATCTTACATTTGTAAACATAATGTTATTGAATTACAAATGTACATATATTTTTTAACCTACACAACATTATTTTCGCGGATTACATTTGTAAATGCACTGAACAAATAAATATATACTTTAAATAATGATATATATTAATTTGTTTTACAATAACATATAAATATTCTATAATTATGTTTAAACCAATACAGGAACCCTACATATTATATTATCTAACACTTTAAATAAAATATATAACAAACTGATTAACTATATTTATTTATCTACAATAGTGTATTATTTAATATTTTTAACGAAAAATACAGATGTCTACCGTTTACAATTGTATTCATGCGAAATTTGACAGCTATTTACAATTGTACTTACGGAAAGTCGACCGTTGTACTTTACAGATGTAAAAATAAAAATATCGCTTCTAAGCGCCTATCTCGGCATCCGACGACCTGGCGCTCCAGAATACAAAAAAAATCGCTCAGCGGCGTTAAATCTCCTGCTCGCGCTCCGCGCTCACGAAATCTTGTAAATCTAGTAAATTACTTCTGCTGCGCGGCTATCGGCTTCCTTTTCTATCTCAATCAAAACTAAAAAAACTATCAAAACTTTCTCGATGTCTCGATGTCTTTTCTTCTCTCCTGCTGCACGAGATCTTGTTGATCTTGTAGATTCTCCGCTGCGCGGTTACCAGATACCCGATTTCTTTTCTATCTCAATCAAAACTAAAAAAAACTATCAGAACTTTCTCGATGTCTCGATGTCTTTCCTTCTCTCTTGCTGCGCGAGATCTTGTTGATCTTGTAGATTCTCCGCTGCGCGACTACCGGCTTTCTTTTCTATCTCAATCAAAACTAAAAAAACTATCAAAACTTTCTCGACGTCTTTTCTTCTCTCCTGTTGCGCGAGATCTTGTTGATCTTGTAGATTCTCCGCTGCGCGGCTATCGGCTACCCGATTTCTTTTCTATCTCAATCAAAACTAAAAAAACTATCAGAACTTTCTCGATGTCTCGATGTCTTTTCTTCTCTCCTGCTGCGCGAGATCTTGTTGATCTTGTAGATTCTCCGCTGCGCGGCTACCGGCTTCCTTTTCTATCTCAATCAAAACTAAAAAAAACTATCAAAACTTTCTCGATGTCTCGACGTCTTTTCTTCTCTCCTGCTGCGCGAGATATTGTTGATCTTGTAGATTCTCCGCTGCGCGGCTACCGGCTATCGGCTTTCTTTTCTATCTCAATCAAAACTAAAAAAACTATCAAAACTTTCTCGACGTCTCGACGTCTTTCCTTCTCTCCTGCTGCGCGAGATCTTGTTGATCTTGTAGATTCTCCGCTGCGCGGCTACCAGCTACACGCTTTCTTTTCTATCTCAATCAAAACTAAAAAAACTATCAAAACTTTCTCGACGTCTTGACGTCTCGACGTCTTTTCTTCTCTCCTGCTGCGCGAGATCTTGTTGATCTTGTAGATTCTCCGCTGCGCGGCTACCGGCTTTCTTTTCTATCTCAATCAAAACTAAAAAAACTATCAAAACTTTCTCGACGTCTCGATGTCTCGACGCCTTTTCTTCTCTCCTGCTGCGCGAGATCTTGTTGATCTTGTAGATTCTCCGCTGCGCGGCTACCAGCTACACGCTTTCTTTTCTATCTCTATCAGAACCAAAAGAACTGTCAGAACTTTTTTCTCCTTCAAATTTGGAATGATTTGAAAAGACTTTTGCCTGCGTAGCTTTTCTTTTACAATCTTTTACAATCTGCCGGAAATTTAAAACCTATTCTTTTCTTTCTTTTGAGATTAATACTCTACTAAATCTACAATTCGTCAAATTAGCCGTTTTTCTCAGTTGGACAATGTGTGGCCGAAGTAGTACTGTCCGCGGCGGCGGGTAATCTTGCCGTAGTTGATGGCGTGCTTCGGGCAATGGTGGTAGCAGGCGAGACAGCAGGTGCAGCTGCCGTCGTGGCGCCAGACGGGGAGGCCGTCAAAATTGTGTGAATGCGTGAATGCGTTATTGTGTAAGTCTTCTGATGTCTGTTCCTCGAAGAAGGTGACGGCACCTGTGGGACAGGCAGACACACATCTGCCACAATGGATGCAGGCCTCGCTGTCGACGGTGAACTTCTTGTCGGTCACCATCTTACCGTTGAAATAGCTGCCGACGACATGGCTCATTACCCAAGGTAATGGGCCTTTTCTTATATGCACCTCACCTTCTTTCTTATTGACAATCAGCTCAGCATACGCCTTCAGCTGCTCCGCGGCCACAGCCAGCTTCCGCTGCTCCTTCTCGGGCGTGTCGGTATACATAAACGGCAGACAGACATAGCTCTCGGGCATCACCAGCGAGAAGAGGCTCCTGGCCTCGGGCAGTCCAGCCTTGCGCAGGTCGCCGTTGAGGATGTCCATCGTCACTCCGATGCTGTCGCCACAGGTGGTGAGGGCATAGCAGTAATGGCCCTCGGCATGGTCGATGTGCATCTTCTTGATGAAGTTGCGCACGATACGTGGCGGCTGCCAGCCGTGGGTGGGGAAGACAAAGCCTATGCGCTCGCCCTCCGCCAGCGTGTACTCACACCTCCCCTGCCGTTCCTCGGGGATGAAAAGCAGCTGCTCGCCTGTCGCACGGGCCAGCGTCTCCGCCGCCCAACGCGTATTACCCGTTCCTGAAAAATAGAAAAGCATTATGAGTTATGATTTATGAGTTATGATTTATGAATTATGATTTATGAGTGATGAGTGTTAAGTGATGAGTGATGAGTGATGAATGATGAGTGATGAGTGATGAGTGATGAGTGATGAGTGTTAAGTGATGAGTGATAAGTGATGAGTGATGAATGATGAGTGATGAATGATGAGTGATGAGTGTTAAGTGATGAGTGATGAGTGTTAAGTGATGAGTGATGAGTGATAAGTGATGAGTGATGAGTGATAAGTGATGAGTGATAAGTGATGAGTTAATCAGCGTAGCGTTCTGAGGATTGCTTTGTGGTCGTCGCTGACGCGGTAGCTCTCGAGGGCCTTCTGGATGGTCTTCTGCCGGACCCACGGGTGGAGGGCGCTGGGGGAGCTGAGGAGGGGAAATGTGGCGGCCCACTGCTTGGCGAGGGCGGTGGCAAAGTACCAGGCCTGCATCATCCGGATGTAGTACTCCTCGCGGTCGATGGCGGCGACCCACTGCAGGTGCTCCGCTTGGAAGTCGTCGTCGAGAAAGTGGCGCATCAAGGTGCCGATGCCGAAGCGCACGGTGTACTCGTGCTCCGCGGCCATCCATTTCCTGATTCTCGGGAGGAGCTCCGCTTTGTGGCGGGCAAAGGTGCGGGGCGCCAGCGAGTCGCAGACGGCCCAGTTGTCGATGTAGGGCAGGAAGCGTTCCGTTTCCTCGACGACAGTCGCATAATCCCTAGCGAGGCACAGCAGGTAGGCGTGCAGCATATTCTCCTCGTGATAAAAATGAGGGAGAGCTGTCAGAAAATTCCCCACCCCGTCCTGACGAACACCCAGCCACCTCTCCAAACTCTGCCCGGAGTGCCACTGGCACTCCTCTTCTGCAGGGAGGGGACGGCTGCCGCTCGGCAATAGTTCTTTGGCGAGGGCACGGAGCCGTGGGGAGCGCACGCCGATGAAGCGGTCTGCGGGCACCGTGGGGATGAGTTTCGCCGAGAAGGCGGCGTAATTTTCGTCGCGCAGCGAGAAGAGTTGTTCCTGCAGAGTCATTTTATTTTTATTTTTCAATCAGAACTAAAAGAACTATCAGAAATTCTTTTTGTTTTTTTCGTTTTGATTGAGATTTAAAATCTGTAATATTTTTCCGCGGGTGTGGCGGACGCCGGCGCCGAGTTCGGTGGGTTCCAGAAGCAGGAGGCATTGCTTCAGTTCGGCGCAGAGTTCGGGGTAGTGGCGGCATTGCTGGTAGGCCAGCTTCATGCAGAGGGCTTTGACGCCATAGGGCTCGTCGGGGAGCATCATGTGCTCGAGACAGAAGTCCAGCAGGTCGGTGCGGATGTCGTCCCTCCCCCACTCCAGCCGTTCGAGCAGCACCATGGAGAGACGCCGCAGCGGCACCTCGGGGGTGGTCACCGCCAGCTGCACCAGCCTCGCGCGATACATATTTATATATATGTTGTCCTCCTTGGGGAGGTGTGTCAGCGCCCAGGCGGCATTCACTGCCTCCTTGTCCTGCGTCGTGGCAGACGGGGACGTCTGCGCACCCAGCAGCGTCGCGAACAGCCGCTCGCGTACCCCGGCATCGTCGTGGGCGCTCTTAGCCAGTGCTTTAATATTTCCGATATGCATCACCATCGTACTGCAAAATTACGATTATTTTCTTATATAACGGCGAATTATTCTAATTTAACTAATTAGGCTGCCGCGGGTCAGACAAATTGAAAGTTGAAAATTTGCTCCACTGCGGTCGCAGGCCGTGTCTCCTTTGGAGCCAGGCAGGAAAATTGAAAATTTGCTCCACTACGGCCGCAGGCCAAATAATTTGCTTAATATGTTAAATTCGCCGTTTGATTAAAAAAAATTCGTATTTTTGCAGTCGGAAATCTAAAACACTTACGACTATGAAAAACACTCAGATTATTCGTGGACGCCGTGTGGCGTCGGACCGCATCGCCGAACTTGGCGAGAACGAGATTTTTGTCTTCGGAAGCAACATCCAGGGCTCCCACGGCGGCGGTGCCGCCTGGTTCGCCTACAAGAACCTCGGTGCCGAATGGGGTGTCGGCGAAGGCCTGACGGGCCGCTGCTATGCGCTGCCCACCATGGAGGGCGAGGCCTCGCTGAAAAAAGCCGTCGACCATTTCATCGCCTGCGCCAAGGAACACCCCGAGCTGACCTTCCTCGTCACCGCCGTAGGCTGCGGCATCGCGGGCTATAGTCCCAACGAGGTGGCCCCTCTTTTCAAAGAAGCCCTCGCGCTGGAGAACGTCTACCTGCCGGAAGTCTTCATCAATGAGGAATGATGAGTGATGAGTGATGAGTGATGAGTGAGGAGTGATGAGTGATGAATGAGGAATTCTCACGAACACGAATCGCACATTTGGGACGGACACGAATCTATCGAATCTAACGAATAAAAAAGATTCGTGCGATTCGTGTTCAGGAGAAAGAGTGCGATACGTGTTCAAAAAAAAACAAAACCATGAAGAAAATATTATTAGCCGCAGTGATGATGGCTTGCATGACAGCCATGCAGGCGCAGTATGTAGTATCCGATAATTACACGCTGCACTTCGAGAATACGGGACATGAAGTGACCACCCGAAAACCTGTGGCCTGCACCGACAACTATCAAGACCTATGGAATGGTTGTTATGTAAAGACATCCTCACATAAAGTATATATCTACCGCAACAATAGTTCTATCCTTTACGGCGATGAAATCAACCTCCTCTATAACGGCTATTACCGCGTAAAACGCGGCAAGACTTGGTATCTCGCCGACGAGAACGGTGATTTGGTTGATGGCATCTACGGTAAGGAAATATATTATTTCCCTTATGGTTATGTGACGCTCCAACGCAGCTCCGGTTCTTGGGACATCTACCATTGTTCCGGTCGTAAGGTGGAGTGTTATTCAAACGAAAGCCCTTACATGTTCTGGAACGGCTGTTTCTTAATCAAGCAAGGCCGTTACTGGTATGCCGTGGATGCAAATGGCGATAAGATAAATGGCGTCTACGGCGACACCGTCACACTCCTTGACAACGGCAGATGGAAGTGCGTCAGAGGTAACTATGTATCATACATAGACTAAGTGGCCAAGCCTCAAAAGTATGAATGTGTAGTTAGTGTAACGCAAACCTAGCGCATACCAAAGGTGGGGTACCACTCCGTCGGGGGGCAGCGTGCAGCGCAAGGCAGTATAATTAATGATGGCTCTTACACGGCACAATAAATTTATGTCGGCAGCGTTTTTTATCTAAAAATTAAAGCATAATACACATGAAGAAATCTGAACTATTATTCTCCGCTTCGCTATCGAAAGTCCACTGGACTTTCTTCATCCTTTTGGCGGCCGCGATGATGATGGTCGGCTGCAAACAGAAGTCAGAGCCAGTGGTGGCAGACACGGACAACATCTATCAGTTCTCGGTTCTCAACGGCAACCTCGACACGGTAAGCCTGAGCGACTATCAGGGCAAGGTGCTGTTGGTGGTGAACACGGCCACACAGTGCGGTTTCACCCCTCAGTATGAGGAGCTGCAGCAGCTCTATGCCAAGTATCACGACCGTGGTTTCGAGGTGCTGGATTTCCCCTGCAACCAGTTTGGCGAGCAGGCTCCCGGCAGCTATGACGAGATACACGCCTTCTGTACAGACACCTACAACATCACGTTCCCGCAGATGGCCAAGATTGAGGTCAACGGCGACAGCGCCCAAGCGCTTTATGTGTGGCTCAAGGAGCAGACCCCCTTCGGCGGCTTCGACACCACAGACCGCATAGGTGCCTACCTTGACCGTATGTTCCGTGCCGAGGACAGCCTCTACGACCAGAACCCCGACATCAAGTGGAACTTCACCAAGTTCCTCATTGGTCGTGACGGCAAGGTGGTCAAGCGCTTCGAGCCCACCGCCAAGATAGGCGAGATAGAAGCCGCCGTTGCGTCAGCGCTATAGATCACGCTCTACCGCCGAAAAAACAGGCATACAAGCGTATTTAAGTAGCCACCCTCCTCACACCCTCTTCACACCCACCTCACATCCTCATCACACCCACATCACATTTCTGTGAGTCGGATGTATGGTTAATGTGTAGCTAGTGTAAAGCAATTACAGCGCATACCTAAGGAGTGATGTATAATCTGCTCGGAGTGGGGCGGCATTTCATTATTAAAATAGGAGGGAACACGCATACCGTGGGCTTGCGCCCACGGCTATGATCTGGCGCCCCTACAGGGCTGTGGAGGATGGGTTTGATGGACTTTGCTATTGAAAGAGATGCCCTATGGGCAAAGGGAGAGCTTGTGGGGGGACACGTTCGTGACGGTGGGGATGATGGGCGTTAAAAATAATATCGGCACAATAAAACAAGAAAAAAAACGTTCCATAGAAAAAATATACATTAAAATAATGTACGTATTAGATCCACATTCGGAAGCGATCATGGAGGAATACCGCGAGCAGCGGCCGATGTTCCTGAATGCAGAAAGTGAGATAAAGGAACGTCTGTGCAGCTGCCTGGCGGATGCGGGCATAGTGGTGGCGTCTGTCGAGAGCAGGGTGAAGACCGAGAATTCCCTGGCGGGAAAGCTGGAGTTGAAGGGCTCGAAATACAAGAGTCTGGCGGACATCACCGACATCCTCGGTCTCCGAGTCATCACTTTCTATTTCGACGATGTGGATATTGTGGCCTCGGCGGTGGAGCGCCTCTTCGAGGTGGACTGGGAGAATTCGGTGGATAAGCGCCGCCTGCATGAGGTGGACAGTTTCGGCTATCAGTCGCTGCACTACATCTGCCGTGTGCCCGACATGCCTTATCGCTTTGAGATTCAGATGCGGACGCTGTTACAGCATGCGTGGTCGAACATGAACCACGACACGGGTTATAAGTCCGGTGTGGAGATTCCGCGCGAATATATCCGCAACTTGAACCGTCTGGCAGGAATGCTGGAACTGGTCGACGAGCAGTTCAGCCATATCCGGTCGGAGCTGACCGACTACCGTCGTCGCATGCAAGCCCTCGTCGCTTCGGGTAACCTTGATGATGCTCCGTTGGACGGCGACACCTTCCGCAGCTATCTCGACCTCGCACCCTTCCGTCCGCTCAACCGTCGCATTGCTGCCATCAACCAAGCCGAGATACAAGAGGTACCGCTGATGCCCTACCTGGCTGCGCTGAAGGATATTGGTTGTCGGACACTGGGCGACGTGCAACGCATAATCAAAGGCTACTCCGAGGGTGCCTACCAGATAGCCTGCTACCAGATGGGTCTTACAGACTTGGACATCATGGCTTCGTCGGTCGGCCCTCAGGATCTCTGTATCGCATTCATCCTGAAGAACGGTGGAGGACGCACAGGTCTGAGGCGCCTGTTTGACCAGATTCTGGGTTCGTCGGAGGCGAACGATATGATGGCGGAGATGCTGGTGGAACAGTCGACCAGTTTCCCGTTTATGAATCAGAAGAATTGAGAATAAAAATTTAAATATTAAAACAATATGGATAAATTAACCAACCTGCCCGACCTGTTAGGTCTTCACATCGGCAATCCTCTGGGATTAAGTCCCCTGGCGATGCTTATTATCATTTTTGTCCTGGTATGCACGATGACGTTTCTCAATCATCAAGTGCGCTACGGCGGGAAGGACCAGTACTATCCTATGCTCTATACCTTCTTCGGACTGTCGCTGCTGGCGGTGTTCTATTATGTCTTCCAGGCCGACCTGCCGCAGGTCGAAGGTAAAGCCAGCATTGGCTGGTACTGCCACGCTTCACTGGTAGGAGGCATAGTGTGGGCCATCCTAGGCATCATCCTGACAACCGTGGTCTCCTTCGGAATCTTTATCGCCACGATGCAGATTGTGGCCCAGGTCTCGGTGGAGTCCGGCATGTCGCTGGAGGAGAAACGCTGGAAAGAATGGAAATGGGGTCTGGCCATCGTCCTCTTGGGTGTCTGCATCACGGGTATCACCTATGAGTTAAGCCGTCCCGTCAGTGGATGGGCGATGGCGGTCACCGCGGTGCTGACGGTGGCTTTCACGATTTTCAAGATTGTGCGTGACACGATAAATTGTGGCAACTTCTTCTGGGCACTGCTTATCGGCGTGGTGTTCCTGCTGGGTACGGCGGCCTCGATGACGCTCTTCCTGGACGTTGTGCATGCTTGTGTCTATCTGGTTCTCTTCCTGGCAGCTTTCATGGCACAGGCTAAAGCCCGCAAGAAGAAGCCCTCAAAAAAGTGACTGAGTATCTGAGTGACTGAGTATCTGGAAACGGTTAACGGATAATGGTTAACAGTTAAAGCATGAAGACGACAGACAATACCGAGAAGAAGGTTCTAGGCAAGTCGGCACGTGCCGGCCTGCTAGTGATTGTGATAGCCATCGTAACCCTCGAGGCGACGAGCATCATCCAATACGTCTATTCACAACGGGGCATCAGAGAGGAAGCCTCCCAGCGTGCTCAGAGCGAACTACAGAGCGCCTCAAACAAGATTATGGATATCGTGAACCAGGCTGAAGGGGCAGTAACCAACAGTCTGTGGGTTGCGGAGTGGTGCCTGGAAAATCCCGATAGTCTAATGAGGGTGCCGCAGCGTGTGGTAGAGCTGAACCCTGTGGTGGTGGGATCCACTATCGCCCTTGTGCCGGGTTATAGTAAGAAGTACCCGCTATATTCTCCTTATGTGACACGCAAGAAGAAGACTGGGGAGATTGAATTCCTGTCGCTGGCGACAGAGAGTTACGATTATCCCTCGCAGGAGTGGTTCACGAAGCCTATGGCCAGCGGTGACGGCTATTGGTCGGAGCCTTATTTTGACGAAGGCGGCGGTGAGATGCTGATGACGACCTTCTCGATGCCCGTGAAGGACTCGAAGGGAAAGGTGGCGGCAATTCTCACAGCCGACATTTCGCTCGAATGGCTTACGGATTTGATAGAGCACATGAAGCCCTACCCGAATTCCTACAGCACGGTGACAAGCCGAGATGGACAGCTGATGATCTGTACGGACACGATAAAACACTCTGCTACAGACATTTCGGATGGATCGCTCCTTCGCATTAGTACTCCTGTGGAGCGTACCGACTGGACTCTGACCATTGTCATTCCTGAAGACGACCTCTTTGCTGGTATGCGCAGGGTTGGAATGGTGGTGAAGATTCTGCAAATCCTTGGTATTGTAATGATTATTGTGACCCTTCGTCTGATTGCCAAGAATCAGATAAAATACAAGAAGCTCAATTCACAGAAAGAGTTGATACAGAACGAGCTTCGCATAGGTCGTGATATTCAGATGTCACTTATCCCCAAGACCTTCCCTGCTTTCCCGAAACGAACGGATCTCGACATTGCAGCCTGCATTGTGCCAGCCAAGGAGGTGGGAGGCGACCTTTACGACTTTTACATCCGCGACGAGAAGCTCTTCTTCTGCATCGGAGATGTCTCCGGCAAGGGAGTGCCGGCAGCTCTAGTGATGACAGTGACACAGAGCCTTTTCCGTGCCATCTCGAGTCGCGAGTACAGTCCCGCCAAGATTGTCGGGGCGATGAACGACTCGATGGCGGAGAAGAACGAGAACAGTATGTTCGTCACCTTCTTCTGCGGCGTACTCGACCTTGTCACCGGCCAGCTACGCTATTGCAACGCAGGCCATAATCCTGCGATACGTATAGGCGGCAACGAGTCGCCGATAGTCGTCGGCACCTCCGTCAGCTGCCTTCCCGTGGAGTCGAACATCCCTCTGGGACTTGACACAGGTTATCCCTTCAAGGAGCAGGAGACCTTCCTCAACTACGACGATTCCATCTTCCTCTATACCGATGGGGTCACGGAAGCCGAGAATGTGACCTTTGATCTTTTTGGAGAGGAGCGTCTGAAGGCCACTCTAGGCACGAAGCGCGACGCCCATGGGTATATCGACGCTACGCGTACAGCTGTGAATGAATTTGTGGGAGACGCACCCCAGAACGACGACATCACCATCCTCGTTATCCGCTACCTTGCCCACCCCGTCAAGCGGGAGCGCCACCTTATCCTCCACAACGACATCCAGCAGATACCCCAGTTGGCCGACTTCATCGAGACCATCGCCGAGGAGAAGGGTCTGACCCAGGAGCTGTGCCTGAGTCTGAACTTGGCCCTCGAGGAGGCTGTCTCCAATGTCATTCTCTACGCCTATCCCAATGGTGCCGATGGGCTGGTGGACATCGAGGCTGTGCTCCGAGAGCACTCACTCGAGTTTATCATTTCCGACAGCGGTACGCCTTTCGACCCAACAGCGGTGCCCGAAGCCGATACCGCGCTCACGGCCGATGAACGTGCCATAGGAGGTCTCGGCATCCACCTCGTACGCCAGATTATGGATGAGGTGCGCTACCAACGCCTCGACAACAAAAACCGATTAACATTGATAAAAAACATATAAAAAAGAAAGATACAATGAATATTTCCATTGAAGCAACGGGTAGTACGACGACCGCCTTCCTCGAAGGTCGCCTCGATACTCCCGCCTCCGCTGAGGTCACACCTTATTTCGAACAACTCCAGGAGCATGCCGACGGTACCGTCGTCCTCGACTGCACCAATCTTAGCTATATCGCCAGCTCCGGTCTCCGTCTTTTCCTTGCCCTTCGAAAGGCAGCTAACACCAAGGGTGGAAAGATTATTGTCAAGAACATCAACGATAGTATCCGCCAGGTCTTTATGATGACAGGCTTCCTCAATATGTTCGAGATACAATAACGATGAACAGCGACTTTTTCGACCGTGCGGCTAAGTTCGCCATCGATGCCCACCACGGAGGGGAGCGCAAAGGCAAAGGCTACCCCTATATCCTCCATCCCATGGAGGCTGCCGGCATTGTGGCTTCTATCAGCAATGACCAAGAGTTGCTGGCCGCTGCCATCCTGCACGATACCGTGGAAGACACCGATGTCACCATAGAGCAGATCCGTCAGGAATTTGGCGACCGCGTTGCTACGCTGGTCTATAGCGAGACCTCACACTTACCGCACGATGCGCCTTGGCGCGACCGCAAACAGGCTCAGGCCGATGCCATTGCCTCCGCTTCGCGCGACAGCAAGATAGTGGCTCTCGGTGACAAACTCTCCAACCTTCGCGCCATCGTCACCGACTACCACCAGATTGGCGACGCTCTTTGGCAACGCTTTAAAGCTCCCAATGGGAAGGAGGACATCCTCTGGTACTATACTATTCTTGCCTCCGCACTCCGCGACCTTGCCGGCACCCCTCCCTACGAAGAATATCTAAAACTCCTAAAGGAACTATAAAAAAAGGCTGACGTATCGTGAGAACGTCAGCCTTTTACTATTAGTGAGGACTCTCCCCTACTCATCCTTGTAGCCGGCGGCGATTCTCGCGCGCTTGCGCTCAATCTCGTCGAGGATGATTTTGCGGATGCGGAGGTTACTGGGCGTAATCTCGAGGTATTCGTCCTCGCGGATATACTCCATAGCCTCCTCGAGGCTCATCTTGATGGCGGGCGAGCAGGTGCTCTTGTCGTCAGCACTCTTGGAGCGCATATTGGTGAGGTTCTTGGCCGTCACCACGTTGATGACGATGTCGTTGCCGGGACGCAGGCTCTCGCCGATGACTTCGCCGGCATACACCATGTCGCCAGGCTCGATGAAGAAGGGACCGCGGTCCTGCAGCTTGCTGATGCTGTAGGCCGTAGCCTCGCCGGTCTCCTTGGCGATGAGGGCGCCATATTTGTGGTCGTCCATGTCGCCCTTCCAGGGTTGGAACTCGAGGAAGCGGTGGGCAATGATAGCCTCGCCGTTGGTGGCGGTGAGGAGCGTGTTGCGCAGGCCGATGATGCCGCGCGAGGGAATGGTGAAGTCGAGCTGCACGCGGTCGCCTTTGGTGTCGATGGTGCCCACCTCGCCCTTGCGGCGGGTGACGACGTCGATGACCTTGGAAGAAAACTCCTCGGGCACCAGGACGGTGAGCTGCTCGATAGGCTCGCACTTCTGGCCGTCAATCTCGCGGATGATGACCTTGGGCTGACCCACCTGCAATTCGTAACCCTCGCGGCGCATGGTCTCGATGAGGACGGAGAGGTGCATGATGCCGCGGCCGTAGACGAGGAGGGCGTCGGGCGAGCCGGTCTCCTCGATACGCATGGCGAGGTTCTTCTCCAGCTCGGCGAAGAGGCGGTCGCGCAGGTGGCGCGAGGTGACATACTTGCCCTCCTTGCCGAAGAAGGGCGAGGTGTTGATGGTGAAGAGCATGGACATCGTGGGCTCGTCGACCTTGATGGGAGGCAGTGCCTCGGGGTTGTCGATGTCGCAGATGGTATCGCCTATCTCGAAGGCCACGTTCTTGTCGAGGTCCATGAGTACGGCGCAGATCTCGCCGGCCTCCACGGGAGTCTTGATACGTTCCTTGCCGAGACCCTCGAAGACGTAGAGCTCTTTAATCTTGGTGCGAATCATAGTGCCGTCGCGCTTGGCAAGGGTGATGGCCTGGCCTGCCTGCAGGGTGCCGCGGTGGAGGCGTCCCACGGCGATACGGCCGAGGTAGGAGCTGTAGTCGAGCGAGGAGATCATCATCTGCGTGGTGCCCTCGTCGGTCTTAGGCTCGGGAATATACTTGATGATGAGGTCCATGAGGTAGCTGATATCCTCAGTAGGAGTATTCCAGTCCTCGCCCATCCAGCCCTGCTTGGCTGAGCCATATGCGGTGGGGAACTCCAGCTGGTCGTTGTTGGCACCGAGGTTGAACATCAAGTCGAAAACGGCTTCCTGTGTCAGTTCGGGGTCACAGTTGGGCTTGTCGACCTTATTGACAACGACGATGGGCTTGAGGCCCAGCTCGATGGCTTTCTGCAGCACGAAGCGTGTCTGGGGCATAGGACCTTCGAAGGCGTCGACCACGAGGAGGACGCCGTCGGCCATGTTGAGCACACGCTCCACCTCACCACCAAAATCGCTGTGGCCCGGAGTGTCGATAATGTTGATTTTGTAACCCTTGTAGCGCACAGAGACGTTCTTCGACAGGATGGTGATGCCACGTTCGCGCTCAAGGTCGTTGTTGTCGAGAATAAGCTCGCCGGTCTCCTGATTGTCGCGGAAAAGTTTGGCCTGATAAAGCATGCGGTCGACCAGGGTGGTCTTGCCATGGTCGACGTGAGCTATAATTGCAACATTACGAATGTTTTGCATATAGAAAATATTATAAAAACAAGTTGCAAAAATACGAAAAAAAATTGATGTGGGGACAAATCATTATTTACCCTGAATTTTTTTTTCACCCTGATGTAGTTTTTTTTACTTTTTTTACGTTATTATAGATGTGAGAATGAAGGATCCATTCGATGAGCTGCTCCACCGCTACCGCGGACTGATTTTCACTCTCTGTAGCCGTTTCAAACACAGAGGGTTGGAAGTAGACGACCTTATTCAGGAGGCATCCATCGCCCTCTGGCGCAACCGCGAAAAGCTCTTCTCGCTCGGTAGCGTGCAACAGGCAGCACTGACATGGAAGATAGCACGCAATGCCGTCATCGACGCACTGAGACACTACGAGAATACCGAGGCATTGCCCGAGACTCACGACGAAGCCGACGAAGACCGCTCCCTCCTCCATGAGCTGCACGAGCAAATCGGCAGGCTGGAAGAGCCCGACCGCTCGATAGTGCGGATGCAACTCGAAGGATACAGCTACGAAGAGATCGGCAACCAACTGGAAATGACCGAGAAGAACGTGAGCGTGAGACTGGTGAGGGCAAAGGAAAAGCTGAGAAAAGCAATGATTAACGATTGAAACAACAAGATAATATGGAAGAGAAACGTTTTGAAGAACTTTGGGAAAGGGCCAAGGCAGAGAAATATGCCGAAGACCTGGCCGCCGAATACCCAGCCTGGCGCACCCACCGCAGGAAGACCGCGAGCATGGTGACGGGTGTGGCGCTGCTGCTGGCCGTGTCGGCACCGATAGCTTTGAGTTCCAACACCTCCGAACGCATCTATTGCAACAACTCCGCTTTCAGCGACAACCACTGGACCGAGATGGCCGACGCGCTGCTGATGGAAGCGTAACCGGAAAAAAGAAATCTGATAATAGTAAATAATAATGAAACGACTTTTATTTATATTGCTGGCGCCGCTCGTGATGCTGACAAGCTGCTCGTCCGAACCCGACGAGGGAAGCCTCTATCACCGCTATGCCGACCGCAAAGGGGTGACGGTGGCCGAAGTCGACGGCTTCGCCCTCAACGACTCTGTGCGCACCGACGTGGTGATGCTCCAGGCCGAGGACGATGCCGAATGGCAGAAACTCTGCAACGAGTTCGACATCCGCGGCGACGAGGGCACCGTCAGCTGGATCGGCGATGCCGGAGACCCTGCGCTGCGCATCGAATGGAACGGCACTCCTGCCATGCGCGTCATCGCCTCGCCCTCCAAACGCACCATCGGCTTCTATCGTCTGCAGGACGAATCCCAATACGATGCTCTCCTCGACTACCAGCTCAACAAGTTAAAAAATAAATAACCGAAAATTACAATAAAATGAAAAAAACATTGCTCGCTCTCATGTGTTTAATGGGTCTCGTGGCTTGCGAAAAAGAAAAAGCCGACACCCCGACGGACCAAGGTCGCGATATCTATTATACCGTCAGCGACGGTTCATCCGTCTCCGGCTTCTCCGGCACCACCGCCCACATCAACACCAATGCCGAGTTCGACGCCCTGCTCGACCGCTTCTGCGACTTCGCCCAGAATGGCGAACAGGTGATGTTCTGCGGCTCCCACCCCGCCAGCCACACCAAAGCCTCTTCTTCCGACACACCCACCTCCATCACCACCACCGACCGTGAGGAACTCAAAGCCTGGATGAAAGAGATGGAAAAGGCCGGCAAGACTGTCCAGATATCCTACGACGACAACAACGGAACCTGGAACGGCCGCGCCTATGCCAACCTCGGCCAGGAAGACATGCGAGAGGCACGCATGTACACCGGCACCCTCACCTTCGTCCAGCCCCCCGTTCTGGAAGACCCCCCTCTCGGTGGCGTCGTCTGGGCCATGCAAGTGAATGCCGACAGCACACTCATCATCACCCTGCAAGGCATGATGATGTGGAACGACTCCATCGACGAGAACATGCGGATAATCCAAGGGGCGACATTAATGCTCGAAGGCGTGGTGGGCTCACACACCGACCTGCAAGGCAACCCTTTCATGACCCTCAGCCTGAACATCGAAGAGAATTAAAAGAAAAAGAATTGAACAAACCTTTTCAACCCTTTAACTTTTAAACCTTTAAACTTTTAAACAAAAAAAATCTCCCCCCCTGTAGTTTTTTGCCGAGTTGTTACGTTCTTATAGTCGAACAAGAAATTCAAACAAATAAAAATTAATAATCAAACAATTTAAAACAACAATTTATTATGAAGAAGAACATTCTTATCGCTGCCGTTGCAGCCCTGACCATCTCCTTCACCGCTTGCCAGAAAGATGACGTTAATCCCGTCAACGGTGGCGATGTCAACCCCAATGCCCGTGTGAAGACCACCGCCGACCTGCACAACACCGACTGGACCTACACCGTCACCACCACCGAGCTTATCAACAACCTGATGGGCACCAACTACCCCTGCGTCGACAGCGCTGCTGAAGAGACCTACACCTTCGGTCTGAACTTCGACGGCCAGTATGCCCACTTCAGCTTCCCCGAGAACGTGATGGCCTTTGGCGGCGACGAGGGCGAACTGAACCAGATCAGCGGTGTCTCCTATGAGTATGAATACGACGGCACCACCCACACCGGCCACCTGACTGTTGCTGCCGAGGACGAGAACGGCAACGACGTGCCCGCCCAGCTTGAGTTCACCTACGACGACGCCACCGACGTCATCACCTTCAACCTGGATATGTTCTACGCCGAGAGCGGTACCCCCCTCACCCTCACCCTCAACTTCAGCCGTAACAACGAGTAATCAACAACCTCACTACAAAAAAAGTTCCGCCATGTTGGCGGAACTTTTTTTTTATGGCATTGTAATTTTTGGTCCTCGAGATACGTTATTATAGTGTGAAGGATACAGAAACGTTCAGTGTAATGATGGGTACATACACCTACTCCGACGGCAAAGGTACGTTGACTTTAAGAGATGATGACAACTATTCCACCGTCAACATCTCTTTCTCGGTCAGCGGGTCAGAGTTGACGCTCAAACTCAAAGGTGTCACCTACAAGCTCACCAAGATGCAGAGCGAAAATTAAACACACAAAAGAGAGTGTTTCTACGGCGACTGCCATCGGCTGATAATTTCTCAGCGGGTGGCAGTCGCTGTTTTTTTGGGGGGCATCAAAAAAAAAAAGTATATTTGCAAATTATAAAACGTTAACATTAGTAAACAAAAAAATGAAAACCAAACATATAGATTATTGACATTGGGTTTTCTATCTTTTTTTATAGATGCCTATAGCCAATCAAACAGAAGAGAGCCCTATTTGAGAACGACCATCTGCGACTCGACCATATGGATGTGCCGGGAAGAACCCTGGGTACTGATTTTTGAAGATGAATTTGATGGAGATACACTAAACACAAATGATTGGGATATTTATGTTGGTGTGCCGCGAGACCCATATTTCGAGGAACAAAAAGCATGGCATCAGAAAGAAAAATCACAGAGCCAAATACAATATTGAATATGAACTATCCATCAGGATTATACATACTTGCAATCCGTGACAACACTAACCGTATTTCATCTTTCAAAATTGTTAAGAAATGAGACGGTTCGTTATAACAGTGGCGTTGATGCTATGTTCCTGGAGTGTTTTTTCCCAGAACACTTTCGATTCGCTTGCAGCCTTCATCAAAGAGTTTCATCTGTCGGTCGAAGCTGGTTATAATTTCCTTATCCCTAGTGCGACAGTAATGGATTCTTATTATATTCCATACTCGACCGAGGTTAACGGTTTTTCCGATTTGCAAGGTTATGCGGTACAAAATCCATGGAACAACAACAGCTATGGCTATTTCCATCACCACCAATGGAACATCGCCGTTGCCGCCGAGAGCAAAATCGTGAAATGGAGGCTCGCGATGGAACGCGACTATTTGGGCTACGAGTATTCCGGAGCCACATTCGATGCCGACTACTTGCGTGTGGCGCTGTCGCTGCAATTCTTCATTCTGAAGCGCGATGGGATGCACATCCTGCTGGGCCCCGCCGTCGAATGGGGATGGATTACGCGGTATGATTATACATCCAATGGCATCTCCCTGCACAACCCCGACATCGGACAGACCTACGGCGTAAACCTTCTTTTCCCGCTGACTTTCTTATTTCCCATCTTCGAACACAGCCGAATATACCTGAATGTGGCTGGGGGGGTGCACTTGCGCGACGACCACGAATATCCCTACATGAACCACTGGGGTTACGGTCCCGGCCCCGAGGCGGAAGTAATGTCGTACTGCCCATTGAGTATCGGGGTCGGCTACAGTTTTGCTTTCTGACAAACAGACCCATCATCGGCGACTGCCATCGGCTGATAATTTCTCAGCGGGTGGCAGTCGCTGGCATTTGGGGCTCGGGACTTGAGGTATTAAAAACAACCTGTAAAAATACGAATAAACTGAAAAATGAAAAAAATTTTCATACGTTTATAATTTTTGGCCTACTACACACGTTATTATAGTGTGTCAAGCCAGAAAACTGTCAACAAGCAGATGCTCCGTTACCGAGGTTTGCTTTTCTCGGTGTGTCGCCGCCATGCGCGTAGCGGCGTGGAAGTCAACGACCTTATACAGCATACGGATGGATTGTCCTATTCAGGGAGGATAATCCACACTATAGCCGCACCCTGCGCTGAAATGGGAGAACCTGCTAGGACAGTTCTGAGACTATGCCGAAAGTGGCAGCCGGTTTGCAGCGAATAACCATATTATATAAAAATATTAATAACCATGAAAAAAAGTATCCTACTGGGATTAACATGCTTGATGAGTGTGATGACACAAGCACAGGATTTCTATGCCGTGACCCCGTCGGGTCACAGGCTGTACTACAGCATCACTTCGGCAACAGAGCACACCGTTTCAGTGGTGGACCCCGTCAATGCCCCCTACGAAGAACGGCAGTTCTACAACAATCAGTTCTTTGGTCATGATGTAGATTTAATCATTCCAGACACAGCCTACAATGGCGGCGTGGCTTACCGCGTGACGGGCATCGGCAGCCAGGCGCTCAATGTGCCAATGCACAGCCTCACCGTCCCTCGTTCGATGCACACCATCGGCTACTATGCTTTCGGCTCCATTAGTGAGTCTAGCAACACCCGCAACTCAATGCGAGTTCTGCATTTCAATGCCGACAGCCTTGAATATAGCGGCGGCCTGCTGGAAGCCTACAATAATTGGATGGCCGCCTTCCAGGACTGCAAGCGGCTGGACACCGTGTTTATTGGCAACCATGTAAAGTACCTTCCCAAATATATCTTTACGCATTGCGACTCGCTACGCTGCGTGGTGATGGGAGACTCGGTGCACACCATCGACACCAGTGCCTTCGGATTCTGCCTAAGACTCGACAGCATAAGGATATCGCCAGCGTTACGATGGATTGGAGAGGGCGCGCTCTACCAGTCTGCCATACAACACATCGAGCTGCCTGACGGACTTCGTCATATTGGTGGCGGCGCTTTTACCAACTGCCTTAACCTTACCGAAATCATTATACCTCATACGGTTGACACCATCGGCACAAACTGCTTTTTCAACTGTCAGCATCTGCAACGTGTACGTCTGAGCAACAACTTGAGACGCCTGCCCGACGATTGCTTCGTCAATTGCACTGCACTGAGCGACATTGACTTCGGAACAGGATTGCAGGTCATCGGCGGGCGTGCATTCTATCAGTGTCAGTCGCTGAGCGCCCCTGTGCTGCCGGCTTCGCTCGACACACTGAAAAATGGATGCTTCTGGGGATGCACCCTTGCCTCTATCACATCGAATTCTACCGTACCTCCTGTTATGCAAGGCTCAGTCTTCCCAGCCTATGGACAAAGCTTTGACATTCCTGTGTATATACCCTGTGGTACCTACGCTGCCTATCATGAGGCATCCACATGGAGCCGCTTTACTAACCTAATGGAGATGATGTCTGAATACACACTGACGGTATTGTCGGACGACGAGTCGATGGGTAGCGTCGAGGTTACAAACCCTGTCACCTGCAGCGACCCTGCCGTCATCACCGCACTGCCAGCGGAGGGCTTCCGCTTCGTCAGTTGGAACGACGGTAACACCGTCAACCCCCGCACCATCATGCTCACCAGCGACACATCGTTCACCGCCCTCTTCGCTGCTGATACCACTACCGTCGGCATCGGCACCATCATTCCTGACGGTATTACGGTGAGCGTAGTGGACCGCCGTGTCATCGTCAGCGGCACTACCCTACCCGTTAATATCTACGACATCATGGGTCGCAGAGAGCAAAAGAATTCGCCTCTGCAGCCGGGTGTCTATATCGTCCGCATTGGAACAACAACACGTAAAATAATAGTATTCTAATTTAAAATTTAAAAAATCAAAAACATTTTTAAAATTTAAAAAATCAAAAACATTATGAAAACACAAATCAAAAAACTGACCATGCTGTTCTTCGTGGCAGCCACACTGTTCACTTTCTCGTCCTGCAGCAAGGACTCCTCCGACGCCCCCGCTACGGTGGCAGACACAGAATGGAGATGGATCAACCCCGACGATAACGCTACCGGAATACTTGATGTTGCGGTGGGGTTCAATGGTCCCAAACTCGCCATGTTGGACTATACGGATATGAGCACCGGCATCATGCAACCCTATATAATGATGGGTACATACACCTACTCCGACGGCAAAGGTACGTTGACTTTAAGAGATGATGACAACTATTCCACCGTCAACATCTCTTTCTCGGTCAGCGGGTCAGAGTTGACGCTCAAACTCAAAGGTGTCACCTACAAGCTCACCAAGATGCAGAGCGAAAATTAAACACACAAAAGAGAGTGTTTCTACGGCGACTGCCATCGGCTGATAACTTCTCAGCGGGTGGCAGTCGCTGGCATTTTAGCCGCGGGCTTAATGTCAAAGGCTATAACTTGGTCTGTTATCCAATTGATATACACTTGTTGTTCGGTTGTTGTTCGATTAAAAAGCGGACAACAAGCGGACAACAAGCGGACAACAAGCGAACAACAGACGAACTTAACTCAAAGGAATCAGCCTTAGGGGTGGCACCACGGCGCTGACAAAATGTCAGTCGGTGGCAGCGTATGGCAGACGCTGGCATTTTGGCACAGGATTTGATAATAGTTAGGCGTTATCGGATTATTCAGATTATTCAGAATACTCCGATTATTCAGAAAAAACAAATTAAAACAATAAACATTATGACCCCCGAAGGGGTGGCGAATACAAATAAAATTAAAACAAAATATTATGAGCAACATCAAACCTTTAGCAGACAGAGTCCTCGTGCGTCCCGCCGAGGCTGAACAGAAGACCGCCAGCGGCATCATCATCCCCGACACCGCCAAGGAGAAACCGCAGCGCGGCGAAGTCCTCGCCGTGGGCAAGGGCACCAAAGACCATGAAATGACCGTCAAGGTGGGCGACAACGTCCTCTACGGCAAGTACAGCGGCACCGAGATCGAAATCGACGGCGAGAAGCTGATGATCATGAAAGAAAGCGACATCTACGCGATTATTTAAGTTAAAAGGGTTGAAAAGGGTCGCTTCGCTTAAAAGATAAAAAGGGACGAGCCCTATTCAACCACGAACCTTTTAAATCTTTAAAACAAAGGTTGAAAAGGGTCGCTTCGCTTAAAAGATAAAAAGGGACGAGCCCTATTCAACCACGAACCTTTTAAATCTTTAAAACAAGGGTTGAAAAGGGTCGCTTCGCTTAAAAGATAAAAAGTTATGCACCCAATTCAACCACGAACCTTTTAAACATTAAAACCTTTTAAACCTTTAAAACATCAGAAAGTTATGGCAAAACAGATAGTTTTCAATAATGACGCTCGCGAGCAGCTTCGCAAAGGCGTCGACGAGTTGGCAAATGCAGTGAAGGTGACCCTCGGCCCCAAAGGCCGCAATGTGGTTATCGACAAGAAATTCGGTGCCCCGCAGGTGACCAAGGACGGCGTTACCGTCGCCAAGGAGATTGAGCTCGAGGACGGCATCCAGAACATGGGCGCCCAGATGGTGAAAGAGGTGGCCAGCAAGACCAACGACCAGGCCGGCGACGGCACCACCACCGCCACCGTGCTGGCCCAGGCCATCGTCAACACCGGCCTGAAGAACGTCACCGCCGGTGCCAACCCCATGGACCTCAAACGCGGTATCGACAAGGCCGTGGCCGAGATCGTGAAGAGCATCAAGGAGCAGGCCCAGGAAGTGGGCGGCGACATCCAGAAGATCCGCCAGGTGGCCACCATCAGCGCCAACAACGACAGCGCCATCGGTGACATCATCGCCGAGGCCATGGAGAAAGTGACCAAGGACGGCGTCATCACCATCGAGAACGCCAAGGGTATCGACACCACCGTCAAGGTCGTCGAGGGTATGCAGTTCGACCGCGGCTACATCAGCCCCTACTTCGTCACCGACACCGAGAAGATGGAGTGCGCCTACGACAACCCCTATATCCTCATCTACGACAAGAAGATCAGCACCATGAAGGACCTCCTGCCCGTGTTGGAAAAAGTCGTCAACACCGGCCGTCCGCTCCTCATCATCGCTGAGGATGTCGAGAGCGAGGCTCTGGCCACCCTCGTGGTCAACCGTCTGCGCGGCAGCCTGAAGATTGCCGCCGTCAAGGCCCCCGGCTTCGGCGACCGCCGCAAGGAGATGCTCGAAGACATCGCCATCCTCACCGGTGGCACCGTCATCAGCGAGGAGAAGGGCTACAAGCTCGAGGATGCCGACCTCAGCATGCTCGGCCAGAGCGAGAAGATCAGCATCGACAAAGACAACACCACCATCGTCAGCGGCAAGGGCAATAGCGACGCCATCAAGGCCCGCGTGGGTCAGATCAAAGCCCAGATCGAGAAGACCACCAGCGACTACGACCGCGAGAAGCTGCAGGAGCGTCTGGCCAAGCTGGCCGGCGGCGTGGCAGTCATCTACGTCGGCGCAGCCTCCGAGGTCGAGATGAAGGAGAAGAAAGACCGCTTCGACGACGCCCTGCACGCCACCCGCGCAGCTGTCGAAGAGGGTATCATTCCCGGTGGCGGCACCGCCCTTATCCGCGCCGCCCAGAAGCTCGAGGCCGTGAAGCCCGAGAACGAGGACGAGAAGCTCGGCATCGAGATCATCCGTCGCGCCGTCGAAGAGCCTCTCCGCATGATTGTCGCCAACGCCGGCCTGGAAGGCAGCGTCGTCGTCAACGAGGTGAAGAACGGCAAGGGCGACTACGGCTACAATGCCCGCGCCGAGAAATACGAGAACCTGTTCCAGAGCGGCGTCATCGACCCCGCCAAGGTGACCCGTGTGGCCCTGGAGAACGCCGCCAGCATCGCCGGCATGCTCCTCACCACCGAGTGCGTCCTCTGCGACATCAAGGAACCCGAACCCCCGATGCCCGCCGGCAACCCCGGCATGGGCGGAATGGGTGGAATGTACTAAGCCGCAAGGCTCGGTACATGGTTTGCCCCGCGACCGAAGTGGAGCGAACCCCATCCGTCAGGAATCGGTGGAATGTACTAAGCCGCAAGGCTTAGTACATGGTTTGCCCCGCGACCGAAGTGGAGCGAACCCCATCCGTCAGGCATGGGCGGCATGTACTAAGCCGCAAGGCTTGGTACATGGTTTGCCCCGCGACCGAAGTGGAGCGAACCCCATCCGTCAGGCATGGGTGGAATGTACTAAAAAGTAGTTAAGGCAATACTGCTGCTAACAACAAGCACTACAACGAGCGAGGCCCGCGACGTTCCGTCGCGGGCCTCGCTTTTTCTATGTTATTTCGTCTTAGGGGAGTTGCTTGCCGAAATCCTGCTCGTAATCGTCGGTGTTGTTGCTGATGATTTGGCCTTGTTTATTGATGTAATAGCTGCTGTCGCCTTGTTCGACATAGGCCTTGCCGTCTTTGAAATCGTCGGCGAAGGTCCATTTGAACGGTATGACCACTTTCCCTTGCTCGTCAACCCAACCGTACAGCCCGTCTTTATTGACAAGCCTTAGTCCTTCCTGCAGGTAGCCAAAGGAGTTGTATTCTGGCTGAAGGATGAAGTTGCCGTGCCTGTCGACCAAACCTTTGTATGTCCCTTTGTGAATCTCATAGTATTTACCGTCAGTCTCCCATACAGCACCATACTCCGGATTGAGAAGGATTTTCCCACTTTGGTCTTTCAACCCATAGAGGTTGTTTTCTTTAAAGACCATGGGCTTCGTTTCCTCCGACACCTCACCGTCGGTGGCCTTGCCGGCAAAGGAATCCGTATCGGTTATTGTTCCGTTTTTGCAGGCGGACATCATCCCAAAAGCGCATATCACAGCGCCCATCAACAATATTCTTTTCATATCAATCATTCCATTAGTTTGAAGCGCATGCGCCACACCTTGGTGTCGGCATTATAGTCGTGGGAGATAATCTTGAATGGCGGTATCTCTGCTGTGTTCTGCACGTGGGTGCCGACACAGGCGCAGAGGTCGTAGTCGCCGATGCGGACGAGGCGCAGCGTCTCGCTGGCGTCGTCGGGCAGTTTTCCTAAATCCACCTCGGGCGGCACCTCTCCCCTCTTCACGAACTCGTAGCTGACGTCCAGATGGCGGCCTATCACCTCGTTGACGCGGCGCTCAATCTCCTGCACCTGCTCTTCCGTGGGGCAGGCGTCGAGGAGGTAGTCGCATTTGCTCTTCTTCCGTTCGATATGCGCATTGCGCGACCGCGGACAGTCGAACATCCGCACCATCGTCTGGTTCAGGATATGCTCCGCCGTATGCATCGGCGGGTACTCCTCTTTGTTATGAGCATTCAATACTGGTGTTTCCATATTGATATAACGGAAGATAGGTGATAATATTTTGCCGCGGGAAGAAAAGTGCGCATTATGCATCCAAAAACAGACTATGACTAGCGTAACCGAAGCAAAGAAAATCCTTAACAAAGGTAAAAAAAGTCTACTGACAAAAAGTTAAAAGAAACACTTTAAGCCCTCTCAATTATTACGGAATAACAAACAGAAATGGGAAATATAGATAAAATTGCTATATAATTGAATGATAATGTATCACCAACACACTATAAATGGATATTTTGCGTTACTTTTTTACAAGATTAAATCAGCTAATATTATGGCACAGTACAATATATTTAAAGTAAATGGGAAGGTCGGATACAAAGACTCCGAAGGTAATATTGTTATTGAACCACAATATGATTGTGTTGTCATTGAAGAGGGAACGGCTCTGCTATGTAAAGACGGATTATGGGGTGCAAAAAGTATATATCAAAAAAGTGGCTTGTTTTCGTCGTTTTTGTCAGACGCAGCTGATATTCCAATTAAATATTTGGAGATAAAAAAATTAAATTCCTTTTATTATGGCGTAAAAAAACAAGAGTGGGCAAAGAGCCGACTAGTTGAAAAATACACCATTGTGGACAGGAAAGGTGAGGAAATAAATGTGATGAAATGGGAATTTAAGGATGTGCAATTCGACAGGAATTTTACATTTTATAATCAAGATAAGGTATTGGCATCACATGGGGGTAAGTTTGGATTTATTAGTTTGAACGGTTTTGTCTCTATTCCGTATGAATACGATGCTGTAGTAGAGAGGTCAGATGGCAGATTTGATGTTCGGATTGATGATAAATGGGGTATTATCGATATTGATGGACGGCAAGTAGTGGCAATTAGATATGATTCTCCAATTTCACTAGAATATCCAAATACAATAGTAAAAGACGCTTCATGTGGAAAGTTTGGTGTTTTATCATCAGATGGCGTTGAGAAGATTCCTTGCATATATGATGCTATTATCATAACTATTCCGAGCGACGTATCGTATGAAGAATTAAGATACTATGAAGAAACGACTCAAAAATACGAAGGATTAGCTCAATATATTGAAACTGACGATAACGAAAGATACATATATGTGGGATATGGGGCGTATATAGGGGGTGGAGAATGCCCAACATTGTTGGCTAGTGGTATTGTATGCAGAAATTGGGGATGCTATGATAGTATGGGAATAGTTGTTGTTCCTCCATATTATTCTGATATAAAAGTGAACAAGAGTTACATACTCGCGGAGAAAGAGGATTATATGATTTGCTCAGGTTCGAGGATCCATAGTTATCGTAGGTGTATTTTATACAATAACAGGGGAGATGTTGTGCTTCAAGGTGGTAAGTGGGATGAGAAGAGTTCGACTGATAATTATTATGTCGATTACGAAATACTTGATGATTATATAGTGGCAAAAGAAGTTAAAGTTTATTCAGATGAATCCACCTATACTCAATCGAGCCACCTTTATAACAAGAACGTCGAACTGCTTATTGGTGGATTTAATGATATTGACATCGAAGAAGGTTTAATCCTTCTACATTTTGGTGGTTATTGGAAAACAAAACACCACAGAGAGACACAGGATAGTCTTGGCAATTATTTCGAGGATGCAATTGAATGGGAAGAAGAAAACTGGAAAGAAGCAAATGGGAGGTGGCTTGTTGTTGATGATAATCTGAAGTCAATTATTCGGAAGCAAGATGGTTCAGATTATTATTTTAAAAAGGGCTCAATATGTACTATTACACCGAAAGTAGAAAATGGGAAGATAATTAATTATTGGAGTTTTCCACTTGAATTGTTCTCATTGAGCAAGCCAGTTGTTTCCCATGGTGTCGTGGTTGTGGAATGTGATTCTAAAAAGGTGGCTATTAGAATTGAAGACGGAGTATCTTGCCACATACAATCGCTAGATAGTTCCACATTAAGATAAACGGTTTAAAATATCAGAGGGATTTGGAGACGAGGATACAGTAAAATACGATTTTTCTTTTGAGTTCAGAAAGCAATAAAGATACAAATACTTGGTATAACATGTATGAGGTTATCCATTTAGACAACAACACAGACTACCAGCAATATGCACCTTACGACATTATTGCTGTAGATGAATCATTCCGCAAGCTATACGATAGAAGGAACATACTATTTAGATTCGATGACCCCAACAGCATACCATTAAGAGCGATATTTCACTGTGCAAATGAAATAATATGGGAAGATGTTTTTAACAATGACAATTGGATAAAAATTGAAACGTCTATTAGGGAGCGTTCAATGGTTTTTAGGTACTTTGTCCATAAATCGATAGAAGAGGAGTACCTTAAACGTACAAATGGACTGCTTGAATGGGAACCCCAATTCATCTATGAGATAATAGTGGATAAACACAGGGTAACACTGACAAGCAATAATTATATGGACTATTCTCACCGAAAAATGCTTGCATACGCTTCGCTACAAGGTAGTTGTGAGGTTATTGATGAATATGGAGAGTGGTTTCACTTGGACGGTATTACCGTTAGAGAACTTCAAAGTATTTTCCCCAATTACAATGAGTTCAAGTTTGAACGGGACGATACATTCTTCCATATGGGGCTTGGAACTGGAATGTGGGTAGATTGGTCAATTGTAGAACCTTTCTCCAAAGAGGCAGAGCGTATATATTCTGGCGGAATGCCACAATTACCCGATGGGATGAAGAGGAGGAACTCCAGTAATCTATACCCTAAATGGAGAGAAGTTGTCTGGGGCATAATTTATAATGAAAAAAATGACAAATAGAGGTAGTGTGAAACAACTTATACCAATTATCTTATGTTTTCTTGTTTTTGCATTCTGTAACCGAAAACAGGAGAAGATAGATGCTATTAATGATAGTGTTTTTCCTTTGAAAAATGAAGTGTTCGTGAAGCCTTCGGATTTTTGTCTACAAGAACACATCGATGAGAATTGGGCTAAACTATATACAGATTACATTCACGATAGTCTTGAAGACGTTTCAATAAGTAATAATTATGCCCTTTGTTTCATTGACAACGATACCATTCCTGAATTATGCTTTTACGGTAGGAGTTTTGGAGAATGGAGTCTTATATTGACTCAACATAAAGGTGAGGTAACAGCTCAATATTGCGATGAATCACCCGAATATATCGAACGCACTGGTATGATTAAAAGTAGCATATACAGCCTCGACCGAACTTTGCGCACATACATCTACAAACTACAAGACGGCGTGTTTACCGAGGTTCTTGAAACGGAAGCCAAATGCCATTATAGTTCCGAGAATCCATTTGAACAGTGGAACTATTTTGTATATAGCATCAACGGCACTGTTATCGATACCCTCTATGGAATGGATTATGATGAATGGAGTTGTATTCCTCTAACAAATAGCATCAAGAAAGCCTATGATATAAAAGGTACAAGTAAGAATGTCTTTGAGAAAGATAACCAAATCTAACCACCAATGAAAAAGGTTTTAATCATAACACTAGCCCTATTGTTGGTAGGTTGTGCAAATAAAGGCACAAAGGAGCGGCTTTATCCTTCCGAGGTGTGCGTATGGAGGAACGGAAACTGGACTACCGATTGGATGCAGAAATATGTCGAATATGTCAGAAGTTATGATGATTTCTATACAGACGAAAGAATCATTGACATTTGGCATTATTGGGGGTTGGCATATATTGACAATGACACCATACCCGAAATGCTGTTATTATATGGTTGTGAGGCTACAGGGAACAAAGTGCTGACCATACATGATGGGAAAGTAACAGAATGGAATTCTTGGCGTTGTGGAGTGTCGTATATTCCAAAGAGCGGATTGATAAACAACGAAGATGGAAGTATGGGACACTATTACGACAGGATTATCAAACTCGAAAATGGTGAGTTTGACTTGGTCTATATGAAAAACGAATTTGAATCTTTCGAATATTTAGATAGTATCTTTGTTTACTATGATGGGGAAAAATATTCTTACGCTAATTCTCCCCAAAAATACAACCGTTATTCTGACGATTCTGTGAAACAATCTCTGTACATATCCATTGGTCAGAGTATTGATTTTAACGCTATCGACAGTCTTTATCCTACTGCTTTCTTTGAAAAGGACTGGAAACCTACTCTCCCTGATGGTGTTTCGTCAAATGATTACAAAATAATACTCACTGTTAAATAGCAAAGAATCTGCTGCTTACACATACCGCAACATTATGGGTGTGTTAAAGCCATCAATATGCATCGGCGGGTACTCTTGCTTGTTATGCTCGTTAAGAATCGGTTCTTGTTCCATATCTGTTTAGTATATTATTCAGCCATAGTTCCATTGTACATCCCCACCAATTTCCCCTCTTCAAAGAAATAAATCACACCCCAATATGGCATTTGGTTTCCAAGAGAGAGTTGCTGATCATTTGAGTATTCGGCATTGATAACCCCATGACTTGGCGTTGGGGACGAGGAAGATTACTGTCAGTGCTCCCACAGCACCGGCCACAAGCACGATGATGCGGGCCACGGAGCCGGCGGGGATGAAGACGAAGGCGGAGAGAAGCACCATAGTCGTCATGATGCCTACGGCACCGGCTTTCTGCGTGGCCGTCATGCCACCACGACGCTGGTAGTTGCGGATATACTTGCCCAACCATGAGGCCAGCAGCCACTGCTGCAGCCGCGGCGACGAGCGAACAAACAACCATGATGCCAGCAAGATGAAAGGCGTCGTCGGCAATCCCGGCACCACCACTCCCAGCGCCCCAAGCCCAACGGCCAGAAGACCTAATGCTATGTAGAGATATTTCTTCATCAAGGTTACAGAAATAAAAAATAGGGCATACCGTTGAGGGTATGCCCTATTCTGATTTAACTATTAGCAGAGCTCGTGGATCACGAGGCCGGAGCGCAGCTTGGGCTCGAACCAGGTGGTCTTCGGAGGCATGATGTTGCCGGTGTCGGCAATGTCGATGATCTGCTTCATGCTCACGGGATAGAGGGCGAAGGCGACCTTCATCTCGCCGTTGTCGACGCGACGCTTCAGCTCGCCGAGGCCGCGGATACCGCCGACGAAGTCGATGCGCTTGTCGGTGCGGAGGTCCTTGATGCCGAGAACCTTGTCGAGCACGAGGTTCGAGAGGATGGTGACATCGAGCACGCCGATGGGGTCGTTGTCGTTGTAGGTGCCGGGCTTGGCGGTCATCTTGTACCAGTGGCCGTCGAGGTACATGCTGTGCTCATGCAGCTTGGCGGGCTTGTAGATGTCGGTGCCCATGTCCTGCAGGTCGTAGCTCTCGCTCACGGCGGCGATGAACTGCTCCTTGGTGAGGCCGTTGAGGTCCTTGACAACGCGGTTGTAGTCGATGACGTTGAGCTGGTTGTCGGGGAAGATGACGGTCATGAAGTAGTTGTACTCCTCCTTGCCGGTGTGGTGGGGGTTCTGCTCCTTCTTCTCCTGTCCCACGAGGGCGGCGGCGGCGCTGCGGTGGTGGCCGTCGGCGATGTACATGGCGGGAACCTGCTTGTCGAAGATGTCGACGAGCTCGGCGATGGTCTTCTTGTCGTCGATGACCCAGAAGCGGTGGCCGAAGCCGTCTTCCTTGGCGATGAAGTCATAGATGGGCTTCTTGGCGGTGATGCCGGCCACGATCTCGTCGATGCGGGCGATGGCGGGATAGGCGAAGAACACGGGCTCCACGTTGGCGTTGGTGATGCGGACGTGTTTCATGCGGTCCTCTTCCTTGTCCTTGCGGGTGAGCTCGTGTTTCTTGATGACCTTGTTGACGTAGTCCTCGCTGTAGGCGCAGGCCACGATGCCGTACTGCCACTTGGCGTCCTTGTCCTTGGGGTTCATGCTCTGGGCGTAGATGTAGAGTTTCTCCTCCTCATCCTTCACCAGCCATCCGAGGTCCTTGAAGAGGTTGTAGTTCTTCACCACCTGGAGGTACACTTCGGGCGAGTGCTCGTCGGTGCCTTTGGGGAGGTCGATCTCAGCCTTGGTGACATGCAGCAGGCTGTAGGGGTTGCCCTCGCACTCCACGCGGGCTTCTTCGGAGTTCAGCACGTCGTAAGGACGCGAAGCCAGTTTCTCGACGATATCCACCGGGGGGCGGAATCCTTTAAAAGGTTTGATAATTGACATAGTGTGTTATATTTTTTATTGTTATTTGTTATTATTTAGCGTCATTAATTAATGTTTCATACAGTTTGCTTCGGTCGCGGCGGTTGCTCCATATGCTGACGATGTATATCTCCTCGTTGTAGATGGCGTACACAATGCTGTTGAGTCTTGCGACGAGTTCACGGAAAACGATGCCAGTCTTCTCATCCGTGAAACTTTCTTTCCCAATCATCGGGAAGTGTTCGATATTCGACACACCCTCGTTTATCTCACACTGCATCTTCCGTGCTGCCTGTTCGCCGAACTCATGGGCGACGTATGCCGCAGTGGCGGCAAACTCGGCGGCGGCTCTGGCCGACCACTTCACCCTCATACTGCTGCGGTTATTGCTTCGTCAATCATGCTCATCACGTCATTGTGCACCAACGTCTGTTCACGTCCGTCCACGATGTCGCGCATCCGCTCGAGGGAGACTTTCACCATCTCATCGCGTGTGAGCAAGCCCGGCATATCAAGTTCCTTGTCGGCTTGACGAGCACGTATGAGGAAAGCGCGTCGCACCTGTTCGCTCTGCTGTTGGTAGAGCGTCCACAAGGCATCCAGTGGAGAAGAGTCCTGATATACAACATTCATTTCCATTACATATCACATTATTTCACGGTGCAAAGATACTAACTTTTCTTGACATGGGGAAATAATATTTTTCTATATCAGAAAAATGTCGTAATTTTGCAGTCGATTTCATAAGGAAATCGCGAAGCGTTATACGACTTCTGCTAATAGAAATGTAGGAACCTTCTATTTATGCCGCAGAAAAGTGTAACGGTTTACGCTATATTAGCGTGGGCTGGTTACGTCTCTCGGCAAAGGTCTTTCCTACAACCTCTATTAGAAGATGCGTGTACAGCACCACGCTTCTTTAATTAATAATTCTCAACGGGGTGCGGAAGAGCAAAAAAAAAATAAACATTATGAAAGTACAAAAATTATTAATTCTATTCGCAACAGTTACGGTCTTGATGATAGGCTGCGAAGAAGAAGACGGATACAGTGGAGGCTCAAGTCAAGGTGGTGGTTCAAATGGTTTGATAGGTACAACTTGGACTGCCCCATACGCTGACCACCAAATGGTACTAAAGTTTATTTCAAGTTCCAAATGTGAGGCATATTTTGCTGATGGAAACTTAAACTATGTCCGGGGTGCCACTCAAGGTACTTATTCTGTTTCTGGAAACAATGTGACATTTAGCGGTATGGATCTCGTATGGATATATGCTCATAATGTTCTAAAGAAAGGTACCTATTCTGGAAGTTTTCTAAAAACCACAGGAGAGACTTACTATGTAACGTCGTCTGGAGAAGGGAGCCATAGTACTTGGACTGAAACTTGGAGCAAACGCTAAAAACACTTTTCAGAATTACATTGACCTTTATTGCAAATTGTATAACATTTTTTGTTTTTAAACAAAAGCAAAGGCTTGAGCCGTTGGACTCAAGCCTTTGCTTTTCATTTTAACGTGAGATGCAGACGAGACGTCTGCGTTCCCAGTATTAACCCTCGTAGAAGGGCATCTTGACGGTGATGGCCTTGAGGAGTTTCTCGCGGATCTTGATGTAGATCTCGGTGCCGGTCTTGGCGTATTCGGCGCAGATGAGGGCGGTACCGATGTTCTTACCGGTGCTGGGGCTGGGGGAGCCGCTGCGCACTTCACCGATCTTCTTGCCTTCGGCGTTGCAGACCTCGTAGCCGTTACGGGCGATGCCGCGGTCGACCATCTCGAAGCCCACCACTTTGCGCTTGAAGCCGGCGGCCTTCTGGGCGAGGAGGAGCTCCTTGTTGATGAAGTTATTGTTCTCGGCTTTCAGCTTGACGATGAAGGCCAGAGGAGCCTCGAGGGGGCTGACGGTGTCGTCCATCTCGTGGCCGTAGAGGGCGAAGCCCTTCTCCAGACGCAGGGTGTCACGGCAGCCCAGACCGGCGGGCATGATGCCGAACTCCTTGCCAGCCTCGAAGACCTTATCCCACACCTCGAGGGCTTTCTCCTTGGGGATGTAGATCTCGCATCCGCCAGCGCCAGTGTAACCGGTGGTGGAGAGGATGATGTTGGGGATGCCGGCGAAGGTGAGGATCTTGAAGGTGTAGTACTCCATGTCGACGATGTTCTCGCTGGTGAGCTTCTGCATGGCCTTGAGGGCGTTGGGACCCTGGACGGCGAGCTGGGCCCACTGCTCGCTCTCGTTGACGAAGTCGCGGCCGAGTTCCATACCCATCTTGTCGGCAATCTGGCTCATCCAGTTCCAGTCCTTGTCGATATTGGCGGCGTTGGGCACCATGAAGTACTCGTCGTCATGGACGCGATAGACGAGCATGTCGTCGACCACGCCACCCTGGCCGTTGGGGAGGCAGGTGTACTGCACCTTGCCGTCGAAGAGGTCCTCGACGTTGTTGGTGGTGACATACTGCATGAAGTGCTTGGCGATGGGGCCTTTGGCGCGGAACTCGCCCATGTGGCTCACATCGAACACGCCCACGTTGTTGCGGACGTTGTTGTGCTCCTCAACGAGGCCAGTGTACTGGATAGGCATGTTGTAGCCGGCGAATTCGGCCATCTTTGCACCAAGTTTGATGTGCAAGTCGGTGTACGGTGTGGTTTTCATTATGTTATGTATTTGTTATTTAATTGTTTTTATTACTTATAAATATATTTGATAACGGAAGAACACCCCGTTTATTGTGCTGTGAGGAAATAAATCTGCAACATTCAGCAAATCAATATTTTCAATATTAGTTTAACGTTATTTCAACGTTATTTCGACGTTTTTTGAACGTTAAACTATCGTTGAAGCATCGTATAACTATCGTTTAATAGAGGAAGTTGTTGTAGGGGTAGCGTATGGCGTGGATGCGGGAAATCTCCTGGTAGAGGAGGTTGCGCAGGGGTTCTATGTTTAGTTTTTTTGCGGCGGAGATTCGGATGGAGTGTTCAGAGTTCTCAGAATATTCAGAGTAATCAGAATCCTCTGGGTCTTTAGAACTCTCCAGAGCATCTATTTTATTATACACCATGATGACGGGCTTGTCGTCGGCGTGGATGTCGGCGAGGGTCTTGTTCACGGCGTCGATTTGCGACTGGTGGTCGGGATGGGAGATGTCGACGACATGCAGGAGGAGGTCGGCCTCGGAGACCTCGTCGAGGGTGCTTTTGAAACTCTCCACCAGCTGGGTGGGAAGCTTGCGGATGAAGCCGACGGTGTCGGTGAGGAGGAACGGGAGGTTGCCAACGACCACCTTGCGGACGGTGGTGTCGAGGGTGGCGAAGAGTTTATTCTCGGCCAGCACGTCGCTCTTGGCCAGGAGGTTGAGAATGGTGGACTTGCCGACATTGGTATAGCCCACCAGTGCCACACGGACCAGACTCTCGCGGTTCTTGCGCTGGAGGGTCTTCTGTGTGTCGAGTTTGGCGAGCTGTAGCTTGAGGGCGGAGATTTTCTCTTTGATGAGTCGGCGGTCGGTCTCTATCTGTGTCTCGCCGGGGCCGCGCATGCCGATGCCGCCGCGCTGACGCTCAAGGTGAGTCCACATACGGGTGAGGCGGGGAAGCATGTACTGCAGCTGCGCCAGCTCCACCTGTGTGCGGGCTGTGGCGGTGCGGGCGTGACGGGCGAAGATGTCGAGGATGAGGGTGGTGCGGTCGAGGATGCGGCACTCCATCTCCTTCTCCAGATTGCGGAGCTGGGCGGGACTTAATTCATCATCTATAACGATGATATCGGCCTCGAGGGCGTTCTTGTATTCTTTTATCTCATCGAGTTTGCCAGAACCGACATAGGTGCGGGTGTCGGGGCGGTCGAGTTTCTGGATGACTTTTTTCACCGTGACGCCACCGGCGGTGCGGAGGAGGAACTCCAGCTCGTCGAGGTATTCCTCGGTGCGCTTGAGGGTCTGACCATTGGGACAGACGGAGACAAGGATAGCCTTCTCGGGGACTTCCTCGTTAACGAAGGTGTTTCTTTCCTGGGGCGAAAGGCGTTTCCCCTCCTCCCCTATCGAATTCCTGAATTTACCTTTTTTATTGGGTGCGTACTGCAATGTAACGATTAATGATTAATGGTTAATGGTTTGCTCCACTTTGGTCGCAGGCCGTGACCAGAGGTCAGGCAGAATGGCTAACGGATTGAAAGATTTGTTCGAGGGGTTCTACGGCGGAGGACCAAGAGTAGTGCTCCTTGACAAAACTGTTGCCGGCGGCGGCGATACTGTCGCGCAGTTCCTGCGACTCGATCAGCCGGACAATGGCATCGGCGAGGGCCTCGGGGGTATCGCCGATTAAGAGTGGCGGATGAGTGTTGAGTGATGAGTGATGAGTGATGAATGCCTCTCCCCCATTGGCGAGGAGGGGAGTGGCGGCGATGGGGGTGGTCACGCAGGGCACCTGCATGGCCATTGCTTCGAGGAGCTTGTTCTGGAGTCCGGAGCCGAGGCGCATGGGGGCGACAAAGACTTGGGCGGAGGCGTAAGCCTCGCGGATATCGTCGAGTCGGCCGCTGACGGTGACACGTTTGGAGGCGAGAGTACGGACGGAAGGCTTGGGGTCGGCGCCGGCGATGAGTAGCGTGGCGGAAGGAATCCGCGACCACACCAACGGCATCACCTCGTTCACCAAATAGCGTGCGGCGTCGACATTGGGAGCATAGGCCATGTTGCCGCAGAAGCAAATTGAAAATTGAGAATTTGCTCCACTGCGGTCGCAGGCCGTGTCTCCTTTGGAGCCAGGCAGGAAAATTGATAATTTAGACTTGTCTTGTGCGGAGAAGTAGTCGAAATTGACGCCATTGGGGACGATGTGGATTTCGCCGTTTTTCTTGTGGGGGATGGCTTCGCTGTCGACCTCGGAGATAATGGTGAGGGCGTCGAAGACCGAGAAAGCCTTGTACTCGGACGAGCGCAGCATCTTGAACTCGTAGTGCAGCAGATAGTGCCATAAACCCTTCGTCTGTTCCATACGGCGCTCCGTATTCATCGACAAAGCATCCTGGAAGTCCATCACCTTGGGGAAAGGCAGCCGGGCAACCAGTGGCATGGTGCGCACCATCTGCGAGTAGACGACGTCGGGCTGCACCTCGCGGGCAAAGGCGCGGCAGGCGCGCTTGGCACGTTTGGTGTTCCAATAGCCCATCTGCAGCGACTTGGAGGAAAGCCAGTTGCGGAGAATATTCTTTCCGCAGACGAGTTTGTTGAGGTGGACGGCACGTATCTCACGACAGTAAGGCTCGAGGGCCTTGATATGTTCCGGTAGGACACGGCGATGAGAGACGGCGAAGAGGTAGATGTCGTGATGCTTGGAAAGCTCGACTATCTGGTGATAGGCACGGAGCTTGTCGCCTTTATCCAGCGGCCACGGGAAACGGGGTAAAACAACCAGTATTTTCATGAAATGAAAAATGAAAATTGAAAAATGAAAATCATTTAGAATAACTGGGTTTGTGTGCCTTCGGCGAAACCGAGGCGGTCGTCGGGTTCATCTGTGGGTGTGTCGACGACCGAATCGTCGACCTCAGGAAGTTCCGGGTCCTCCTTCACGGGCTGGAGCCAGTTGAACTGGTCGACGGCGAAGGTGGTGACACGCTTGCCGCGGGCCTTGTGGCTCTTGACGCCGATGAAGTCCTCGACATCGATAATCTCGGACGGTATCTTCTTGCCGCTCTCGGGGTTGTATACCACCTCGAGGCGGGGGAAGAAGTCGAGGGCCACGGAGATAAGCTGCGAGCCGTCGTCGTCGAGGAAGGGGGTCTTGCGGTCGGTGGGTTCAGGGATAAAGCGTTTGAGGTAGGGATAGCCGTCGGGGGAGCGATAGAGGACGGTGATGACCTGGTCGCGGCGGAACTTGCGGAGTTCGAAGAGGTCGTCGTCGAAGTGGTTGGCGAGGTCGAAGCCCATGATACGGTAGTTGGCCGACTGCATAAGGGCTAGGAGTTTGTCGGTGCCGTGGAACTCGCCGAGGTACTTGCCAGCCTCGTTCACATTGAGGCGTTTGACGCTCTCGTCGAACCATATCTTGCGCGCGCTCAGCGTAGAGACGCCCTCGTCCTTGAGGTTGATGGAGCGCACGGCGTTGCGGGTCAGGATATTGCCGATGGACTGACGTCCCTTGATGGCGAGGGTCTTGAAGTCGAAGTCGAAGGAGGTCTTCTTGAGCTTGGGCTTGGAGACATGGTGGATGGTGACCACCTCGGCCTCGCCGTTGGGGTTGGCGGTGAAGTAGAGCACCTTGCTGCCCTTGGTACCCTTGGTGAGGAGATAGTCCTTGTCGCGTGTGATGGAGGTGACGCTGAAGCGTTTGACCATCACGTAGCCGTCGGGGCCGCCGTCGCGGTAGATGAGGTTGTAGACCGTACGTTCGTCGCGCTTGCGGAAGACGGAGATGAAGAGTATCTCGGGACACTCCTGTGTGCCTACGAAGCCTTTCTCCTGTATCTTGGTCACCATGAAGGTGCCGTCGCGGCGGAAGACGATGATGTCGTCCATCTTCGAGCATTCGCAGGCCACCTCGACACCCTCTTCTCGTTTGAGGCCCCAGCCGGCAAAGCCGGTCTGGTAGTTAACATAGAGCTTCTCGTTGGCCAGTGCCACCACCGTGGACTCGATGTCTTCGAAATTGCGTATCTCGGTGCGGCGCTCGCGTCCTTCACCAAATTTCTTGAGGATACCTTGGAAGTAACGGACGGCATAGTCGGTGAGATGCGCCAAGTGGTTCTGCACCTCGTCGATGGTCATCTCGATGCCCGCCAGTTCCTCCATAGCCTTCTTGATGTCGAACTTGCTGATCTTACGCACGGGTTTCTCGCAGAGTTTCAGCACATCGTCGCGCGTGATTTCCTTCTTGAACTGGTCGCGATAGGGGTCGAATCCACGCTCCATCTGACTCACCTGGTCCTCCCAACTCTTCGAGCGCTCGTTCTCCATTATCTTATATATACGCTTCTCGAAGAAGATTTTCTCCAGCGAGACCCAATGCCAGCGGTCCTCCAGTTCGGCGAGCTGTATCTCGAGTTCCTGACGCAGGAGGTCTTTGGTACGCATGGTGTTGTGGCGCAGTATGTCGCTGGCGGTCATGAAGACGGGTTTGTCGTCGACGATGACGCAGGTCTGGGGCGAGAAGGATATCTGGCAGTTGGTGAAAGCGTAGAGGGCGTCGATGGTTTGGTCGGGTGAGACGCCGGCGGGGAGGTAGACCACTATCTCCACTTCAGCGGCGGTGTTGTCGTCGACCTTCTTGATTTTTATCTTGCCCTTCTCGTTGGCTTTGAGAATGCTGTCAATGAGGACGTCGGTGGTGACGGTATAGGGCAGTTCGGTGATAATGATGGCTTTGCGTTTCTCGTCATAGTGCATCTTGGCACGGATGCGCAGACGGCCGCCGAGGGCGGCATCGTTGTAGCGGGAGACGTCGATGAGTCCGCCGGTGGGGAAGTCGGGATAGATCTCGAATTCCTCTTCCTTGAGGATCTTGATGCTGGCGTCGAGGAGTTCGCAGAAGTTGTAGGGGAGGATGACGGAGGTGAGGGTCACGGCGATGCCCTTGGTGCCCTGTGCCAACAGCAGGGGGAATTTTACCGGCAGGGTGACGGGTTCTTTCTTGCGGCCGTCGTAGGAGGGTTTCCACTGGGTGGTTTTGGGGTTGAAGACCACCTCTTTGGCGAATTTCGAGAGGCGAGCTTCGATGTAACGGCCGGCGGCGGCATCGTCGCCGGTGAGGATGTTGCCCCAGTTACCCTGGCAGTCGATGAGGAGGTCTTTCTGTCCCATGTTGACGAGGGCGTCCTTGATGGACATGTCGCCGTGGGGGTGGTACTGCATGGTGTTACCGACGATGTTGGCCACCTTGGTGAAGCGGCCGTCGTCGGTCTCCTCCATAGCGTGGAGGATGCGGCGCTGGACGGGCTTGAGGCCGTCGTCGATGTCGGGCACCGAGCGGTCCAATATCACGTCGCTGGCATAGTCTATCCAGTAGTCTTTGAACATGCCGCTCAGGGATACCGTCGTACCCTGTTCCTCAGTATTTATAATGTTTTCGCTGTCTTCCATCTAGGTTTCTATGTTGATACGTTGATATTATAGATTTATGATTTATGAATTATGAATTATGATTTATGAGTGTTCAGTTCATCATTCCTCATTCCTCACTAAACACTAAACACTAAACACTAAACACTCATCACTCCTCATTCATCACTCCTCATTATCAATACGCATTGGCGTTCCTCAGGCAACGGTCCCAGCGGATGCCGCCTTTTTCTTCGTCGGTGCTGAAGAGTACCCATTTTGCTTTGCCGACGATATGACTTTCGGGGACGAAGCCCCAGAAGCGGCTGTCCTGACTGTTGTGGCGGTTGTCGCCCATCATCCAGTAGTAGTCCATCTGGCAGGTGTAGCTGTCGGTCTCTTTGCCGTTGATGTATATCTTGCCGTCCCTGACTTCGAGGGTGTTGTATTCGTAGGCGGTGATGAGGCGGCGGTAGAAGGGCAGGTTGTCGAGCGTGAGCTTGAGGGTCTCACCCTTGGCGGGGATGTGGACGGGACCGTAGTTGTCGACAGACCAGCGCTGTCCGGCATGGGGGAAGAGAGCGCCGGTGCTGTCGATGTCGTGGATATAGGGGGTTATCGACTTGACGTATCCGGAGGAGAGGAGTTGTTCGGAGACTTGGGGCGAGAGGGCCATTCCGAGGCAGAGGTTGCCGAGGGAGTCGTAGGGGTCGCCGTTGATGTCGCTGACGACCTGCAAGATACCGTCGATTTCCTCTTTTGTCATTCCGCACTCTTCGAGAATGTCGATGGGGAAATAGTTGACGGAGAAGGTCACCTTGCGGTAGAACATTGCGCTTTCTGGGGTTTCCACAGGCTGGCCGTTGATGTGGACGATGCCGTCGACGATCTGGAGGTTTTCGCCCGGGAGACCCATGCAGCGTTTGATGTAATGCTCGCGTTTGTCGAGGGGGCGAGTCATCACTTTGCCCGCGGGGGTGCGGTGTTCGTTGCCCGCGGCGTCGCGGTCGATGAAGTAGCCCTCGCCGGCCAGCACGGCCTCGCGGCCGCAGGCTCGCACGGCCTCATAGTAGGTGCGCTGGCAGCCGGGGAAGTTGCTGACGATGGTGTCGCCCTCGGGAAAGTTGAACACGACGGCATCGTAGCGCTTCACATGGGTGTAGCCCGGGAAGCGGTAGTAGGGCAGCTGCGGCCAGCTAAGGTACGACTGGAGGTCGGTGCCGACGATGGTGTTGTGCATCAGCGGCAGCGCCAACGGGGTCATGATGACGCGGGGACCGTAGGCCATCTTGCTGACGAGCAGGTGGTCGCCCACACGGAGGCTGCGCTCCATACTCGAGGAGGGAATGGAGAAGAGCTCGAAGACGAAGCCGCGGATGAGCACCACGGCGATGAGGGCGAAGACAACGGCTTCAGCCCAGTCGCGGAGCTCGCTGACCTTCGTCGGGGGGTCGGTCTTGGGGTCGTGATAGGTCCAGCCCTTCTTGAGACCCACCATGAGGAGGTACACGGGGGGCAGCAGGACGCCGAAGGTCTCCTCCCAGAAGCTCTTCCTGCGGAAGACTTTGGCGGTGTCGACCACCATCAGGAGGAAGACGAAGATGTTCAGTCCGGGAAGGAGGAAATAGATATACCAGGGCCATTTCTTGCCGCAGAGCTGTATCCAGACGACGATGTTGTAGAAGGGCACTAGGGCCTTCCAAGGGGCTCTGCCGGCTTTCTTGAAGATAAACCACAGTCCGGCTTTCGTACCCAGTACATAAAGCATCAAAAGAATTTCGTAAATCATTTTTTTCTTTTTTGGTTTTAGGGGTTTTAAAGGTTTTATGGGTTTTAAAGGTGATGGGGGTTGTCCTCAACCCTTTTTAACCTTTTAAACCATTTAAACCTTTTCAACTTTGGTTTTAGGGGTTTTAAAGGTTTTAAGGGTTTTAAAGGTGACGGGGGTTGTCCTCGACCCTTTTTAACCTTTTAAACCATTTAAACCTTTTCAACTTTTTTCAAGCATTCAAGCAATTTCCTCTTTTCTTTGTTCCAATCCATGTCGGCGCGGGCGGCAGCGAAATCCTCTTCTCTCCACTCCTTTGCCAGCACTTTTTTCACCGCCTCCGCCAACGCTAACACGTTGATACGTTGATACGTTGACCTGTTGATATCAACATCAATAATCTCACCGACGCCGAATCGTTTTACTACGGCGGCCATTTCCGGCAGGTCGCTGACGACGATGGGTACGCCGGCGGCGATGAAGTCGCCGATGCGGTTCGGCAGGGCGAAATGGTAGCTGAGGCCCATATCCTCGAGCATCACGAGACCCACGGCAGCCTGCCGCGTCAGCGGTTCCAGCTCCTCGGGGGTCAGCCGACCCGTGAACACGATGCGTTCGGCCCAGGGCTTGCTCTGCGCGTAGGCCTTCATCTCCTCCAGCAGGTCGCCACCGCCGGCAACGACCAGCCGGCAGTCGGGCAGGAACTCCAGGGCGTCAATGGCCCAGTCCACTCCCCTACCCTTGTTCACAGCACCCTGATACATCAGCATTTTATCACTCATCACTCCACACTCATCACTCCAATTTCCTATTCCCTCATCACTCATCACTCCACACTCATCACTCCACAAATTCCTCACCACCGTCATCTCCACGCCGTATTTCGACCGATAGTAGTCGGCGATGCTCTGGCAGACCGTCATGTTCGCGTCGCAGCGCGGCAGCAGCAGGCCTTCGATGCGCTCCCAGACGCGCTTCACGCGTGGGCGGTCGATCAGTTCGGGCACCTCGGGAAACAGCTCGTGCGAGTCCATCACCAGGCGGCGCCCCCTCAGCCTCGCAGCCAACCAGCAGGCGGGGAGGGTGTCGGTGTCATTAGCCCACACGATGTCGCACTGCGTGCGGAGGAGACGCCAGCAGAGCCTGAGGTTGTATTCGGCGTAGAAGCGCCACGAGCGCCTACTGCGTACATGCAGGTCGTTGCGGCCGAAGAGCGTCACGGCGTAGCCGCCCTCTCGGAGCGTCGCCGCATGGCGCAAAACACGACGGTCGGTAACCAAATCATTCGTAACCGCCATCACAACTCTCTTCTTTTCTCCTCTAACACTCAATATATTAGCCCTATTTTTTAATTTTTAATTTTTAATTTTTAATTTCACTAGTAACGTAATATAAAAAATATTCGTATTTTTGCAGCCCGAAAAACTTATCAACAACGCTGTGAAAAACACCCTCAAAATACTCCTGTCCCTCTGCCTTACAGTGTTTAGTGTTCAGTGTTCAGTGTTCAGTTCATCATCCATCATTCATCACCCATCACTAAACACTAAACACTCATCACTAAACACTAAACACTTAACACTAAACACTAAACACTTAACACTGGTAAAGATCCAAGGCCGCGATATACCCAAAAACGCCAAAAGCGTCACCCTCTCCTTCAACCCCGAAGCCGGAACCCTCTCCGGACAAGCGACTTGCAATAGTTATTCCGCCAACTTCGTTATAGGTAACCAACGCCCCGACTCCGAGAAATTTCAATTCTCAATCTCCAACTTTCAATTTACTGACATCCGCTGTCCCGAAGCCGACATGAACGCCGAAGGACGCTTCTTCGCCGCCTTCCAAAAAGCCAACAACATCCTCATCAGCGAAAACTCACTGACACTCTACCGCGACAACAAAGAACTCCTCCACTTCGAACAAAATTAAAAATTAAAAATTAAAATCGCGTAGTCCTAATTCTTAATTCTTAATTCTTAATTCTTAATTAAAAATGCTTCTAAGCTACAAATACCACACCTTCAACATCCCCCTCTGCCTGCTGCGCTACCTAAAGCGCCACATGTGCTACGTCCGCGCCGCCGGCGGCATAATAATGTTGAATGATAATTCATCACTCATCACTCATCACTCATCACTAAAAATGCTCCTCATCCAGCGCAACGGCCGCTGGGACCTCCCCAAGGGAAAGGTCGAACCCGGCGAGACCCTCCTCCAGGCCGCCCTCCGCGAAGTCGAGGAAGAAACCGGAATAAAAGTAAAGAATTATGAATTTAGAATTATGAATTATGAGTGTAGGAATTGCGCAGCCACTCAGAAATCAGAAATCAGAAATCAGAAATCAGTAATCAAAACCTACCACCTCTTCCGTGCCCCTAAAGCCTGGTTCAAGGGTCCTAACCCTCCCCCTCACAAATGGCACCTCAAGCAGACCTCATGGTTCCCCATGACCGTGGCCGTCGACACCGTCGACTCCCCACCACCCGCTGGCACGCCCCAGCAGGAAGAAGGCATCACCGCCGTCGTCTGGGTCTCCCCCGACGAGTGGCACCGCCGCCTCTCCTCCTCCTACGGCACCCTCAAAACCCTATCCTCCCAATTCTCAACTCCCAAAACGCCACACTAGCCGCCGCAGCCACATTCAGCGAATCCACACCCCGTTGCATCGGTATCCTCGCCACATAGTCGCACTCCCGCAGCACACTCTCGCTCAACCCGTCACCCTCCGTACCCAGCACTATCGCCAGCCGCTCCTCCCCCTTCAGCACCGGATCGTCGATACTCACCGACCTATCCGTCAGCGCCAGCGCCACCGTCTTGAACCCCATCTCCCGCAACACCTCCGGGTAACTCTTTAAGTGTTTAGTGTTTAGTGTTAAGTGTTTAGTGTTCTTTAAGTGTTTAGTGTTTAGTGTTAAGTGTTTAGTGTTTGAATCATGAACTAAACACTGAACACTAAACACTGAACACTGATCTCCACATTCAACATTATCTATCCACCCCCACGGCACCTGGAACACCGTACCCATGCTCACCCTACACGCCCGACGGTTCAACGGGTCACAGCACGTCCGCGTCAGCAACAGAGCGTCAATACCCAATGCCGCCGCCGCACGGAAGATAGCACCCGTATTCTCCGAATTCACCACCCCATCCAGCACCCCCACACGCATCTTTAATGATTTCTGATTTCTGATTTCTGATTTTAGAGTGGCTGCGCAATTCCTACACTCACAATTCCTAATTCCTAATTCCTCATCACTCATCACTCCACACTCATCACTCCTCATTCCACATTCCTCATTCCACATTCCACATTCCACATTCCCAACATTCGCTCTTTTCATACAGCACAACATCCCTCGGCTCAGCTCATAGCCCGTCAGACCCTTCAGCACCTCCCGGCTCCCCACATACACCGGCAACTCACTGTACCGCGAGACACCCTCTTGCGGAAAAAGACTCTCCACACGCCCAACAAACTTCTCCTCACACAAAAAAGACACCGGCTCCACTCCTCGCTCCAGCGCCACACGTATCACCTTCTCGCTCTCACAGATAAACACACCCTCCTCCTCATGCAACCGGTTCCTCAACTGCCCCTCCGTCAGCCGCGCATACACAGCCAACTCCGGCACATCCAATGTATCTATATCTATACGTCTCACCTTTTAAATAGTGTTTAGTGGTCAGTGTTTAGTGGTCAGTGTTTAGTGTTTAGTGTTCAGTGTTCAGTGTTTAGTGTTCAGTGTTTAGTGTTCAGTGTTTAGTGTTCAGTGTTTAATTTTTAATTTTTAATTCTTAATTCTTAATTCTTAATTCCTCATTCCTCAAAACCAATACCTTAATCCCACACTCCACATCGCTCCTCCAAAACCTCCCAGTTCCCCTCTCTTCCGATCCACATGCTCCGTAATCTCGAGACGATTCTTTAATGTTGAATGATGAATGATGAATGATGAATTCCTAATTCCTAATTCCTCATTCCTAATTCCTAATTCATCACTCATCACTCCACACTCATCACTCCAAATTCCTCCCCCTATCCACCTCACTCCCACGCCCAGTCCCACATGGTCCCACAGCCGTACCTCCGCATCAACCCTCGCTGCTGGCACCCAGCCCGTAAGACCAATATCCTCCAGCCACACATCCGTCGCCGTCATACTCAACACACGCCGCCACTTCTCATAGCACAACGCCACTCCCACCTCCGCCGACACCCCCACTCTCCACTCATCACTCCACACTGTCCACTCATACCCTCCTCCTACGGTCACAGGATACACAATAAAACGTCGCTGATAGCTCGCCGTATCCGTCGGCACAGCCCCGTAGTCCGGCCCCAACGTCTCCAGCGTCCGCAAATGCCCCACACTTATCCTTAGTGATGAGTGATGAGTGATGAACGATGAATTACTGACCCCTATCCCCTCATCACTCATCACTCCACACTCATCACTCCTATTTCCTATTTCCTTATTCCACACTGCCCACTCCCCCTTCAGGTCCGCCGCAAAACAACTTCTCAGACCCGTCGCCCCCATCGGCACTGCCACCCCCGCCTCAAAACCTACACGCCACTGCCCCACAGCCGGAAAACTAAAAAGCAAAAGGTAAAAAGTAAAAAAACCGGTAGCCAGTAGCCGGTAGCCGGTAGCCCATAGCCCATAGTAACCTACTACCAGCTGTCTGCTACCCGCCACCTGCTTATTTTGATATGTTCCGCGGAAGACTTTCAATTTTCAATTCTCAATTTTCAATTCCTCATCCCTCACTCATAATTCATAAATCATAACTCATAACTCATAAAAAAATTGCCCCTCGAAAAAAAAATTTGGCCATATCAAAAACAATTCATATCTTTGCACCATGAAAAGTATAATGATTTCTGATTTATGATTTCTGAATTATGATTTATGATTTATGATTTATGATTTATGAGTATAGGGACTGCGTAGCCACTCTGAAATCATAAGTCATAAATCATAAGTCCTAATTTTTTTCATCATTCAACACTAACCATTATGACCATCCGCGAACACGAAGAAAAACTCTTTACACGCTGGGCTCAGCGTGCACGCAAACTCCGCGACGCCGACATCATCACCAAAGACGGCCTCCTCTACCGCGGCGATATTTCCTGGGACGGATTCTCACAAATCCACCACCCAGCCAACGAAGAACAACTCTGGAACGACGCCGGCATGCGACTCCTCATCCTCTCCAAAGAACTCTACGAGGAAGACTGTTGGGACATCCGCTCCGAAACCGGACGCGTACCTTCCCCACGCCTCACCGTACGCACAGCCCAGAAATTCTTCCCCAACCTCGAACTCTGGGCCTACGGTCTCCTCACCATCCCCGAACGCAAAGTCATCCCCTTCTCCAAGGCCGACAACCCCACACGTCTCCAGGGATTCTACGAAAACGCACCCATCGCTCGCGTCACCTGCAAAAAACAATCCGACAACAAGGCCGCCAGCAACGCCGTCCTCCAAAAATATATGGAGAACTACGCCGACCTCCTCAAAGAACAAATTGCGCTCTACCACGCCGACATCATCCTCTGCATCGGTGGACAGGGCATCATGGTCAACTTCCTACAGAAACACCTCTACACCGACCTCGAAGAGGTCAATCCACACTGCTACTACTCCCCCTCCGCCAACACTCTCGTCGTCAAACAATTCCACCCCTGCTACAACGTCTACTCCCGCAAGGACATGTACAACAACATGATCCACGACTACCAAGCCTTCCTCAAAGCCACCCCCCAATTTCCCTCACAAAGGTAATTAAAAGTGATGAATGCTGAGTGATTAATTACCAGATAAAAAAAGAGGCCTTTCGGCCTCTTTTTTTTATTTCTTATGGAATATCAACTCCGAAGTTCCCAAAAGACTTCGGTAGCTCTCTGGTACCGTAAGTATCAGCAACGTCTCGTTGGCATAGTCCATAGCGATATCGCCAATCATGTCGCTACCTGTCTTGATGACCACCTGCTTTCCATTAAACGTATATTCAAAATCGCCACTCGGGTCCATTGGAAGCAGATCTGCGAGGGTTGATGGAAGTGTGATTACTCCATGGCAGCTTTTTTCCGTAACAAAATCAAGGTCAATCTGCAATGTCGCCGAAGTCCCCACTATAGGAATCGTAAACGTGTGGACACACTGCCAGGAGGTTCCCACCAGTGCCGCACGGTCAACCTTGTCTTTCTCGTCTTTCGAGCAAGAGACGGAGGCCATGAGGGCGAAAGCGGCCAGTGCCAAGATAAACAATTTCTTCATAACAAAAAGATATTTAATGAATTAATAATTACACAACGATTATTACAATACTGCAAATATACGATATTTTTTTATGACAGAAAAAAAGAGTCAACAAGCAATAAAAGGACACAACTGTCGTTATATTAATTTTGGAAATATATAAAAACAATATAATGATGAAAAAGACTGTTTTGATTACAGGTGCGACGAGCGGCATCGGTCTGGCCTGCGCGCGCAAGTTCGCCGCCAACGGCGACCGTCTTATCCTTACGGGCCGCAAGCCGGAGCTTCTGGAGGAAATCAAGAACGAGCTCACCGCCAAGGGCACCGAGGTACTGACGCTGGTCTTCGACGTGCGCGACCGAGAGAAGGCTACCGAATGCATCGAGAACCTCCCCAAAGAATGGAAGGACATCGACGTATTGGTGAACAATGCGGGTCTCGCCCTCGGCCTCGAGCCGGAATATGAAGGTCGTTACGACGACTGGGACACGATGGTGGACACCAATATCAAGGGTCTGCTGACGATGACACGCCTGGTGGTGCCCGGTATGGTGAAGCGCGACCGCGGCCACATCATCAACGTGGGCTCCGTGGCCGGCGATGCGGCCTATGCCAACGGCAACGTCTACTGTGCCACCAAGGCGGCCGTGAAGACCATCACCGATGGCTTGCGACTCGACGTGGCCAATACCGCCATCCGCGTGACGAACCTGAAGCCCGGCCTCGTGGAGACGAACTTCAGCAACACGCGCTTCCACGGCGACACGGAGCGCGCCGCCAACGTCTACAAGGGCATCAAGCCTCTGACGGGCGACGACATCGCCGACACGGCGGTCTATGCCGCCAACGCCCCCGAGCATGTGCAGATAGCCGAGGTGCTTATCCTCGCCACCCACCAAGGCAGCGGCAGTGTCATTGTCAGGAAATGAGGAGTGAGAAATGATGAATGATGAGTGATAAATGATGAGGATGGAGACGAATGCGCAGATAGAGCTGGCACGCCGTTATGTGGAACAGACGGGAGTGTCGGTGTTCCTGACGGGGAAGGCGGGTACAGGCAAGACAACCTTCCTGCGTGAGGTGGCGGCGCATTGTGGGAAGCGTCACGCCATTGTGGCGCCCACAGGTGTGGCGGCAATCAACGCTGGCGGCGTCACCATTCACAGTTTCTTCCAGCTACCCTTCGACCCCTACCTGCCCGATGTGAAGGAACTGGTGACGGAGTACCAACTGCCGGAAAGACACAAGTCACTTAGCAAGAACAAACTGAGCGTTATTCGCACCCTCGAGCTCCTCATCATCGACGAGATCTCGATGGTGCGGGCGGACCTGCTTGACGCCATCGACATGACGTTGAGGCGCTACCGACGTTCGAGCCGTCCCTTCGGAGGGGTGCAGCTACTGATGATAGGCGACGTGCACCAGCTGTCGCCGGTGGTGACGGAGTCCGAGAGGGGGTATATGGAAAGGGTGTACGCGAGTCCTTACTTTTTTGCCAGCAAGGCACTGCAGCGGACCCCTTACGTGACCATCGAGTTGACGACGGTGTACCGTCAGCAGGACGAAACTTTCGTCAACCTGCTGAACCATGTTCGCGACAACAACATCGACCCCGCTACCCTCCAAGCCCTCAACGCCCGCGTCAGCCACTCAACCACTCAGTCACCCAGTCACTCAGCCACCCCACCCATCACCTTGACGACACACAACCGGCAGGCTGACGCCATCAACCGGCGCCAGATGGAGGCACTGAAGGGCGAGCGGCGTGTGTTTGAAGCTCAAGAGAAAGGCAACTACCCCGAGAAGTCGGTGCCCTGTGACCGCAGCCTAGAGATCAAGATCGGCGAGCGGGTGATGTTCGTCAAGAATGACTCGTCAGGGGGACATAGGTACTACAACGGCATGCTGGGGACGGTCACCCGCTTCGTGTATGACGACGAAGAGAAAAAAGACTACATAGAGGTGATAAATGACGACGGCGACACCATCCTCGCCGGCCGCGAGACCTGGGAGAGTCTGAAATACAAGCTAAACGAGAAAACCAACGAGATAGAGCAGGAGGTGGAGGGTACCTTCAGCCAGTACCCCCTGCAGGCGGCGTGGGCAGTGACCATCCACAAGGCGCAAGGCCTCACCTTCGACCACGTGGTCATCGATGCCGCCGACGCCTTTGCCTTCGGGCAGGTATATGTGGCATTGAGCCGCTGCCGGACCCTCGAGGGGCTGACCCTCACGACGCCCTTGAGCGCCGGGGTAGCCTTTGAGGACCGTAGCGTCAGCCAGTTCGTCGACAGCCAACCCTCATTCGAGCAGACCAGCGAAGCTGCCGACGGCTACGAGCGTGAGTACCGCATAGAGAAGCTCATGGAACTGTTCGGGGTGGACGACCTGGTGCGCCACACCGAACGCCTGCTGGAACACTACAATAAGTTGAAGAACATCTATCCCGAACAGTTGGCGACGCTGAAAGCGCATCACTCGAAACTCTTGGACCTGCAGGGCGTCAGTGAGAAATTCAAAAGCCAGTTGATGCGCCTCGAGGAGGAGCAGCAGAACGAGCGCGCAAGGAAGGGGTCGGAATACTACCTTGGGCAGTTGGCCTTGTTAAATGCTCAACTTCCCGCCCTTTTGGAGGTAGAGATAGACAACAAAGAAGTCAGCAAGTCGGTAGACGAGATAGGCAAAGAACTCACCGAGGCCCTGAGGGTGAAGGTAGCCTGCCTACGCACCGTCAAAGAGAAGGGCTACAGCGTGCAGGCTGTGCAGAAAGCCAAAGTGGACGCAATGATAAACGGCGAGAAGAAATCCACCAAGACACACTCCTCCACCTCCGCAAAGCGGCGGTCCCCCTCCCCTATCATAGGGGAGGAACTGGCTGGCGCGAAGCAGGAACTGGTAATAGCGTTGAAACAGTGGCGTGCAGCGAAAGCCAAGGAAGAAGGAATTCCCGCCTTCCATATCTTACACCAATCGGTATTGACGGCCCTTGCCGCCAATGCACCGAGAACGCCATCTCAACTGTTGGCTGTGAAAGGGATAGGCCCTGTCATCATGAACAAATACGGCAACGAAATACTGGAGATTATACTACAGACAGTAATGAATGATGAGTGATGAATGATGAGTGATGAACATACCTTCATATCAACGTAAAACATAAAAAAACAAAATAATTTAATCTTTATGAAAAAAACCCTTTTAACCATTGCAACTATGGCAGTAATGACTGGCGGAATGGCGCAGAAGCAGACTTCCGGCATCCGCCTCGAGAACCTGGACCGAAGCGTCTCTCCCCAGGAGAACTTCTATCAGTACGCCTGTGGCGGCTGGATGCAGAGCCACCCGCTCGACGCCGAGCATTCGCGCTACGGTGCCTTCGACTTCCTCGCTGAGGAAAACCAGAAACAGCTGAAGAGCATCATTGACGAGGTGTCGTCGAAGAAGAACGCCCCCGGCTCGGTGGCAGACAAGATCGCCACACTCTACAACATCGGCATGGACAGCGTGCGCCTGCAGCAGCAGGGAGCCGAACCTTTGAAGCCTTACCTTGAAGAAATTGCCGCCCTCGACAGCCGCGCCGCCATCAAAGCCGAGATCCTCCGTCTCCACAAGCGCGGCAACTACGTGCTCTTCGGCGTCTTCGGCGAAGCCGACAAAGACAACGCCAAGATGTGTATCGCCTGGGCCTACCAGACAGGCCTCGGCCTCGGCGACCGCGACTACTACCTCACCGACGAAGGCAACAACGTAGCCATCCGCGAGGGCTATATCAAACTGATGACCAAAGAATTCGCGCTGGCAGGATACGACAAGATGGCCAGTATGCCCGCTGACCAGCTGGCACGTCTGGTGATGGTCTTCGAAACCCGCCTGGCCAAAGCCCAGAACACGAAACTTGAGAACCGCGACCCCTTCGGCACCTTCAACCGCTACACCGTCGACCGCGCCCAGAAAGAGCATCCCCATATCGACTGGACAGCCTACTTCAACGCCATGGGTATCCTCAAAGGCATGGAGACCTTTAACATAGCACAGCCCAAATACTTCGCCGAGGTCGACAAAGTGCTTGCCACCGAATCGATCGAGACCCTGAAGGCCTACTTTGCCTGGCATGAGATCAACGGTGCCGCCAGCTACCTGAGCGACGACTTCGTCAACGCCAACTTCGACTTCTACGGCCGCCTGCTCAGTGGCCGCGAGGTGAACCGTCCCCGCTGGAAACGCGTCACTTCCACCGTCGACGGTGCCATGGGCGAAGCCATGGGCCAGCTCTATGTAGAGAGATACTTCCCCGCTGCCGCGAAGAAGCGCATGAAGACCCTCGTCGGCAACCTGCAGGTCGCCCTGGGACAGCGCATCAAAAATGCCACCTGGATGGATGCACAGACCAAGAAGAACGCCCAGGAGAAACTGAGTGCCATCCTTGTCAAGATCGGCTATCCCGACAAATGGCGCGACTACAGCGGACTGCAGATCAAGAACGACAGTTACTACGCCAACATCGTGCGCAGCAACGAGTTTGACGTGGCTTACAACTTGAGCAAAATCAACAAGCCCGTCGACCGTAACGAGTGGGGTATGACGCCGCAGACCGTCAACGCCTATTACAACCCCACCACCAACGAGATATGCTTCCCCGCCGCCATCCTGCAGCCCCCCTTCTTTGACATGAATGCCGACGAGGCCGCCAACTACGGCGCCATCGGTGTCGTCATCGGCCACGAAATGACCCACGGCTTCGACGACCAGGGTCGCAACTACGACAAAGACGGCAACCTCAACGACTGGTGGACCGCCGCCGATGCCGAGAACTTCAAGCAGAACGCCAAGGTCCTCGTCGAGTCCTTCGGTGCCGTCAAGGTCCTCGACGACCCCGAGACCTATGCCAACGGAGAGCTCACCCTCGGTGAGAACATCGCCGACAACGGTGGCCTCCACATCAGCTACCTCGCCATGCAGAACGCCCTCAAGAAGAAGCAGGTCAACAAGAAAAAGATGGACGGCTTCACCCCTGAGCAGCGCTTCTTCCTGGCCTACGCCGCCGTTTGGGCCTCGAACATCCGCCCGCAGGCCATCCTCCAGCTCACCCAGATGGACGTCCACTCCCTCGGCAAGAACCGCGTCAACGTGGCACTGCCCCACATCACCGAGTTCATCGACGCCTTCGGCGTGAAGCCTGGCGACAAGATGTACCTCGCCCCCGAGAAACGCGCCCTCCTCTGGTAAAACAGTTTTAAAGGTAACAATAAGAAAAACGCCCTTCGCGAAGGGCGTTTTTCTTATCCCACCAACCTACCTGAAACGTACCCAAAAGGTATCATCTCCTACCCCGGTAGTACATAGGTGGGAGTTGATAGGGAGATGGTACGGTGTTGGTTAGGAGTTGGTGTCTCTTCATGGCTGATTACCAATACGTTGCACACATCTGTCAACAAAACAACAAAACACTGATTTTCAGACTGTTGATAATTCAATAATCAAAGGCAATAAAAAGGAGTGTTTTCCGTTAGAGTAGTTTAAATATAAACAGAAAAGGGACAATCGAATGAAGATAAAAGATGTGGTGGCGGAACTCGACGCAACGTTTCGTCCAGAGTTGCAGGAGGACTACGACAATGCAGGGTTCCTGCTGGGTGACGGCGATGCGGAGTACCGCGGGGCGCTGGTGGCTTTGGACCTGACACCGACGGTGATCAACGAAGCCATAGGGCAAGGTCTGAACCTGGTGGTGACGCACCATCCATTCATTTTCAGAGGTGTGAAACGTCTTACCGACAGCAGTGAGACTGGACGCATGGTGATGCAGCTCATCAAGAACGGGATATCCGTCTACGCGGCGCATACAAATCTGGACAACCTGCCGTGGGGTGTGAGTGGAGTTCTGGCCGAGAAGCTGGAGCTACGCAACTGTGCTGTCCTCAGTCCTCTGGGAGGTGAGACAGGTGCCGGTATCGTCGGTGAGCTAAGCCAACCGAGAGAAGCTCTCGCTGTCCTCTTAGATATCAAGAACATATTGAAAATACCCGTCATACGTACCACCCCACACGACATACACACGCTGGTGCGCCGTATCGCTGTGTGCGGCGGCAGCGGTGCGCCGTTCATCGGCGACGCCATAGCGGCGGGTGCCGACCTCTACCTTACGGCAGATCTGAAATACCACGATTTCCAGCGCGGAGAGGAGAGGATCATCCTGGCCGATGCCGGACACTATGAGACCGAACAATTTGCAAAAGAAATAATTTATCGCTCTATTTCGGAAAAATTTTGTAACTTTGCATGCCGAATCTCTGAACGACAGCTCTCTATCGTTCACTATATTTGATTGAATAATAATAATATATATATAATTATGGCAAAAAAAGTCAGCACTAAAAAAGCAACAGAAGCTAAGGTCGAACCCACTCCTATCCTCCGCCCTGATGTCGACCTCGCTATCGAAAAACGCCTCGTCGCTCTCTACACCCTCCAGAGCGTCGACAGCGAAATCGACAAAATCCAAATCATCCGCGGCGAACTCCCCCAGGCCGTCCAGGACCTCGAGGACGAAATCGCCGGCCTCAACACCCGCATCGACAACTTCAACGCCGATATCAAGGAAACCGATGCCGCCAACAAGGCCCGCAACGCCGAAATCACCGACCACCAGGAACAAATCAAAAAATACCAGAAACAACAGGACAACGTCCGCAACAACCGCGAATACGAGTCCCTCGCTAAAGAAATAGAGTTCCAAAACCTCGAAATCCAACTCTGCGAACGTAAAAACAAAGAGGGCGCCGCCAAAATCAAAGAACTCAAAGAACATATCTCCGCCGCCAAACAGCTCCTCGACAACCGCACAAAAGACCTCGACGCCAAACGCGACGAACTCACCTCTATCATCGCCGAAACTGAAAAAGACGAGAAACGCCTCCGCGAAAAATCCAAAGAACAAGAACAGTTCATCGACGAGCGCTACCTCACCGCCTACAAGCGCATCCGCGGCGCCGCACGCAACGGCCTCGCCGTCGTCACCATCGACCGCGACTCCTGCGGCGGATGCTTCTCCAACATCCCCCCGCAGCGCCAGATGGAAATCAAGATGCACAAAAAAGTCATCGTCTGCGAAAACTGCGGCCGCATACTCGTCGACGACGACATCGCCGCTAAAGCTAAAGCAAACTTGGAAAAGTAAATGCGTAAATGCGTTAATGTGTTAATGCGTAAGTAATGCTTGCGCAAGCCACTAACGCAACAACACAATAACACAATAACACAATGGAATATAAATTCAACCCCGAAGAAAAACTCACCCTGGACAAAATCCAGGAAATCATCGATAAAAAAATGACCCTCGCCCTCAGCGACGAGGCCAAACGCCGCATCGAGAAATGCCGCAACTACCTCAACCAGAAGATGGAAACCCAGAAGGTGCCCATCTACGGCGTCACCACAGGCTTCGGCTCCCTCTGCAACATCAGCATCAGCCGCGAGCAGCTCAGCCAGCTCCAGAAAAACCTCGTCATGAGCCACGCCTGCGGCGTCGGTGACGAAGTGCCCGCCGACGTCGTCCGCCTCATGCTCCTCCTCAAAGCCCAGAACTTCTGCTTCGGCTACAGCGGCGCACAACTCCAGACCGTCCAGCGCCTCATCGACTGCTACAACGAGGACGTCCTCCCCGTGGTCTACCAGCAGGGCTCCCTCGGCGCCAGCGGCGACCTCTGCCCCCTGGCCAACCTCATGCTCCCCGCTATCCTCGGACTCGGCGACGTGTACTACAAAGGACGCCGCTGCGACGTCAAGGAAGTCTACGCCGAGAAAGGCTGGCAGCCCATCGAGCTGCAGAGCAAGGAAGGCCTCGCCCTCCTCAACGGCACACAGTTCATGAGCTCCTTCGCCGTCTGGTCGCTCCTCAAAGCCCGCCGCCTCAGCCGTCAGGCCGACATGGTGCTGAGCCTCTCACTCGACGCCTTCGACGGCCGCATCGAGCCCTTCTACGAGAGCCTCCACATGGTGCGCCCCCACAAGGGTCAGCTCGAAACCGCCGCAGCCGTACGCGAACTCCTCGACGGCAGCGAGATCATCCGTCGTCACAAAGAGCACGTCCAGGATCCCTACAGCTTCCGCTGCGCACCCCAGGTCCACGGCGCCGCTAAAGACACCATCCGCTACGTGGCTTCCGTCGTCGAGACAGAAATCAACTCCACCACCGACAATCCCATCGTCCTCCCCGACGAGGATATGGTCATCTCCGGCGGCCACTTCCACGGCGAACCCCTCGCTATGGTCCTCGACTTCCTCGCTATCGCCGTTGCCGAACTCGGCGCCATCAGCGAACGACGCACCTACCAGCTCATCGACGCCAAACGCGGCCTGCCCTCGTTCCTCGTCGCTAAGCCCGGCCTCAACAGCGGCTTCATGATCCCGCAGTATGCCGCCGCCAGCATCGTCAGCCAGAGCAAGCAGCTCTGCACTCCCGCCTCGGTCGACAGCATCCCCAGCAGCCAGAACCAGGAAGACCTCGTCTCCATGGGCGGCAACGCTGCCACCAAGTGCTACAAGGTCTGCGAGAACACCGAGCGCGTCCTCGCTATCGAGCTCTTCAACGCCGCTCAGGCCCTCGACTTCCGCCATCAGGAAGGTCTCAAGTCCAGCCCCAAGATCGAGCAAATGGTCGCCGACTACCGCCGCAGCGTCAACTTCGTCGACATCGACGAGATCATGTACAAACATATCCACTCCAGCGTCCGCTTCCTCCAGGAAATGGCACTCTGAACTGAGAAGTAAAAACTAAGAACTAAGAGCTGCCGGCATTGCCCGCAGCTCTTATTTATACACCTATGAACATCGAACTGGCTGGCCACTACGACTACCACCGCATCATGCGGTCGGTGCTGCCGAGCATCGGCATGGTGCTCGTCACGTCGATATACTCTATCGTCGATGGCTTCTTCGTGGCCAATTTCGCCGGCAAAACGGGCTTCGCGGCCATCAACCTCACCTTCCCAGCCATCATGATGATAGGCTCGCTGGGTCTGATGATAGGCACCGGCGGAGCCGCACTGGTGGCGAAAATCAAAGGCGAGGGCTATCCCGAAAAGGCCAACCGCGTATTCACCATGCTGGTACAATTCGGACTGTCGCTGGGACTGCTGCTAGGCATTCTTCTGACACTGGCGGCACCCTGGGTGGCACGGTGGCTGGGAGCCGACGAACCCATGATGGAGGAGTGCGTTACCTACCTCAGGCTAAACATGATAGGTATGCCAGGCTTCGTGCTGCAGTGCGCCTTCCAGTCGTTCTACATGGCCGCCGAACGACCACAGCTAGGAACGCTGATGTCGATAGTGGCCGGCGTCACCAACATCCTGCTCGACGCCCTCCTGGTATGGGCTCTAGGAATGGGAGTGACTGGAGCGGCAATAGCCACAGCGGCAGGCTGCACGGTGGGCGGACTGTTCCCACTGTACTATTTCTCTTCCCGCCGCAACAAAGGCTCCCTCCGCATCATCCCTACACGAATCCTCTGGCCCTACATAGGCAAAGCCTGCAGCAACGGACTGTCGGAATACGTGAGCAGCATCTCGATGAACATCGTCACCATGTGCTACAACCTGCAGCTGATGCACTACCTGGGAGAGGACGGCGTGTCGGCCTACGGCGTGGTGATGTACATCGCCTTCATCTTCGCCGCCGTCTTCATCGGCTACAACATCGGCATCACCCCCATCATCGGCTACCACTACGGCGCCGAAGACATCGGCGAGCAGCGGTCGCTGCTCCGCAAGTCGCTGGGCATCATCGCTGTGCTGGGAGTGCTGATGGCGGGCTCGGCAGAAGCATTCGCCGGACCGATAGCGCGGGTCTTCGTCGGCTACGACGCCAATCTAACGGCGCTGACCATCCGAGCCATGCGGCTCTACATGCTGGCATTCCTCATCACAGGAATCAACATGTTCGTCTCTGCTCTCTTCACCGGACTGAACAACGGCGTAGTGAGTGCCGTAGCCTCCTTCACTCGAACACTGGTCTTCGAACTGGCCTGCGTCTGGCTTCTCCCCTCCCTCTTCGGCATCGACGGCATCTGGTGCTCCTGGCCCCTCGCCGAACTCCTGGCGCTCGTCCTCTCGGCAGTGCTGGTCGGACGCTTCGCCCCACAGCTGGTGAGAACCCATTCTACGGATTCAACGTGTGCTTGAGAATCTTCTCGTAGCCGGAGAAGGTACGGTGGGTACCGTCAGTGAAGTGGAAAGTAACTGAGGTCACGCGCATATACTGGATGCGTCCTTTGTCGTCCCAAAAGAGCTCATCGAAAGTGTACTGCGCCGGCGACCCCGGACGTATGGGACCCATGCAGCGCACAGTGCGCACGTCACGGTTGAACTGGTCTTTCTGTATCCTTCCCTTGGCATTGACAGGCGTGACGGTAATCTCAATCTTGGTAATAACACGGTCAAAACAGTTGTAGAAATTGAACTCGAGACCGAACATATAGTCGCTCCTGGCGGGATTGACACTCATAAGGAAGAGCGTCTTACGGTTCATCTTCTCCTTGGTAGCCTGCACATCGGCCATCACCTGCAACTCGGCGAGATGCAAAGAGTCCTGCTGCATCGCCACAGCGATACTGTCGGCCTGGCGAGCCACATGCTCACTGCGGCGGTCGAGCGAGTCAAGGTGCTGCCGCAAAGCCTCTTCCTCGGCCTGCTGGGCCTGACGCCGGCTGGCGAGGTTCTGCTCATAGGCCTCCTGCCCCGCAACGGTGGTGAAAGCACCCCATTCTGCGAGAGTCTGCAGCGCCGGAAGGGTAAGTTCCTGCTCGCGACGGCTGTTGGTGCGGATAGTGAAGACAACAGGCCAGTCGGCCGACGGCTGAAAACGGTAGCCCAGCCAGGTAACGGGACTGTAGGGACCATAACGGTGGTCGGCGGTATCGACGTCGATGAGCAGACGGTTATCCATAGAGACAAAAGCCCACTGCTGCAACGTCTGATAGCGCTGCTGCCAGTAGCGGTGCGAGACAAGGTAGGGTAAGCATTCCGTGGCTGTACTCTCGGGGAGGGTAAACGAGAGACTGTCGCTCAGGAAGCAGAGTCGGTTACGCTTGTCGACAGACAGACGGTAGGAGCGATTGAAAAGCGACTGAGAGACAGCCTGACCAAGTGACCGAGAGGGAACTGCTTTCTGTATCTTGACTTTGACCGGAGCGGGAGGCTCCACGAAATAGGCATCGTCAAGATGTGCCTCACGCACCGAAGTGTAGTTCCACGGCTGCTGCGCCGTTGCTAAATTGAAAAATGAAAAATGAAAAATGAAAAATAGGCTGACGCAGGCCATTAATGCTATTTTTGCGTTACGTTTCATGCTGACAAAATATTTCAATTCTCAATTCTCCTGCCTGGCTCCAAAGGAGACACGGCCTGCGACCGCAGTGGAGCAAATTCTCAATTTTCAATTTCCTAGTGTGCCTCCAGCCAGTTGTCGCCGACATCAATACCCACCTCGATGTCGATGCCGGGCAGCGGCAGTGCCTGTTTCATCTCGCGTGCCACAATCTGGCGCACCAGCGCCTCCTCGGGACGGTAGAGGTCGAAGACCAACTCGTCGTGCACCTGTAGTATCATGCGGCTGCGGAGCCCCTGACACTTCAGGCTCTGATGGATACGCACCATCGCCAGCTTGATCATGTCGGCCGAGGTTCCCTGGATGGGCATATTGACGGCATTGCGCTCGGCAAAGGAGCGGGCAGCGGCATTGCGCGAGTTGATATCCGGCAGGTAACGGCGACGTCCCAGCAGCGTCTGAGCGTAACCACGCTCACGGGCGACGGCGACACTCTCGTCAATGAAACGGCGGATGTCGGGATACTGCGTGAAATACTCGTCAATCAGCGCGGCGGCTTCCTTACGGGGAATACCCAGCTGCTCGCTGAGGCCGAAAGCCGAGATACCGTAGACGATGCCGAAGTTGACACTCTTGGCGTTGCGACGCTGGTCCTTGCTGACCTCCTCCATCTTCAGATGGTAGATTTTGGCAGCGGTAGCGGCATGGATGTCGAAGCCATTGGCAAAAGCCTCAAGCATATGGCGGTCTTGTGCCAGCGCGGCGATGATACGGAGCTCTATCTGCGAGTAGTCGGCAGCCAACAGCAGGTGGTCCTCGTCACGTGCCACAAAGGCGCGCCGTATCTCACGTCCGCGCTCGGTGCGGATGGGGATATTCTGCAGGTTGGGGTTACTGGACGAGAGTCGCCCAGTGGCTGTAACGGTCTGGTTGTAGACGGTATGCAGACGTCCCGTAGCGGGATTGATGAGCTTGGGGAAGGAGTCGAGGTAGGTGCCTATGAGCTTGGTAATGGAGCGGTACTCCAATATCAAAGGAATGATAGGGTGCTTGTCCGAGAGTTTGACGAGCACATCCTCGGCGGTAGAGTACTGCTTCGTGGCGGTGCGCGGCGGCTTGTCGGTCACCTTCATCTTCTCATAGAGCACCTCGCCGAGTTGCTTGGGAGAACTGATATTGAACTGCATCCCTGCCAACTCGTATATCTTCGCCTCGAGGGCCTGCCGCTCGGCAGCGAGCTGTCGGGAATAGTCCTTGAGGGCCTCGACGTCGATGCGGACTCCTTCGCGTTCCATGTCGATAAGCACATCGACAAGGGGCAGTTCGATATCATGATAGAGACGTTCCAACCGGGCATCACGGAGACGTGCCGCCATCAAGGGATAGAGCTGCCAGAGGGCCGCCGCCTGAGCCTTGCTGTCAAGGGGCTCGTAGCCCAGCAGCGACGAACAGATGAAGTCCAGCGTGTGGCGCATCTCGGCATCAAGAAGGTAATGGGCCAGCTGCACATCGAAGATATTACCCTCAATGGTCATATCCAACTCGGCCAGCATATACCTGAGGCTCTTCAGGTCGAAGCAGAGTTTGAGACTCTCCGTGTGACTGAGTAGCTGAGTGAAAAGCGAAGAGTGATCAGCGATGATCTGGTCGACAGTGGTAGTGTAAATAGTGTCAGCGTCAGTCGAAAGGAAGATGTTGGGCCCGTCAATAAGCAGGGCGAAGTCTTTGCCCTGTAGGCTTGTCAGAACCTCGGTAGTCAGCGGATGAGCCTCCACAGTAGGTACCTCGGAGACGGCAGGCGTAAGGTCGAAGAGCGTAGGAGCACTCGGAGTTTTCTGATTACTCTGATTTCCCTGATTTCCCCAGGCCACCGCCTTGGAGGGGTCCTTGACGCTAAGGTCCGTAAAGACCTTCTTGGCAAACTGGCGGAACTCCAACTCGTCCGTCAGCTCTTTAAGCAAGGCATAGTCAGGCTCCTGCAGTTGCAGCGCCGCCTCGTCGAAGTCCACGGGGGCGTCGAGACAGATAGTCGCCAGCTGCTTCGAGAAAAGGGCGTTGTCCGAATGCTCCTTGACGAGGTTACGCAACTTCTCGTTCTTTATCTCATCAGCGCGCTTCACCATCTCCTCGATGGAACCGAACTGGGCTATCAGCTTCTTGGCCGTCTTCTCCCCCACCCCGGGAATGCCCGGGATATTGTCGGAAGCGTCACCCCAGAGGCCCAGCAGGTCTATCACCTGACGGCAATCGGCGACATCAAATTTCTCCCTCACCTCAGGAATACCCATGATACTGTCGGGCTTCCCCATGCGGCCGAAGCGGTACATCTTGACATGCTCGGTGACAAGCTGCGCAAAGTCCTTGTCGGGCGTCACCATAACGACCTCGTCGAAACCCGCCAGCTCAGCCTTGTGGCTGAGGGTGCCGATGACGTCGTCGGCCTCATAGCCCTCGCAAGTGAGGATGGGGATGCGGAAAGCCTCTATCATCTTTCTCACCCACGGCAGCCCCACCTCTATCTCCTCCGGCATCGCGTCGCGATGGGCCTTGTACTCGGCATACATCTCGTGACGGAAGGTAGGCTTCTGCAGGTCGAAGGCCACACCCACATGGGTGGGACGCTGCGAGCGCAGCAGGTCGTAGAGCGTGGTGCTGAAGCCCAACACACACGAGGTGTTCAACCCCTTCGAGTTGATCCTCGGGTTACGGTTCAGCGCATAATAAGCGCGATAAACCGCCGCCATCCCGTCGATCAATAATAATTTCTTCATATGTTACAGCAAACACATTTGTCCCCATCACTCCCCCATCACTCCCCCATCACTCCTTTTAGTCATCTAAGCAGAAGTCTCTTCAAGAACTATTATCTATTAACTATTATCTATACTCATCACTCATCACTCATCATTCAACTACTTCAGCGGATTGGCCGTCAACTCGTCATACTCCTGGCGGTTGCGGAGGATATTGCAGGCCAGATAGACGGCGCTACGCATCGACTGCTCGCTCGCTTGGTCCTTGCCGGCAATGTCGTATCCCGTACCATGCGCTGGCGAAGTACGCACATACGGCAGACCCGCCGTGTAGTTCACACCCTCGGTGAACGACATCAGCTTGAAGGGGATAAGACCCTGGTCGTGATAAAGGGCCAGTACGCCGTCGAACTTGTTGAACTCCGAGCTTCCGAAGAAACCGTCGCTGGGGAAGGGACCGTAGGCCAGCACACCCTTCGACTGCACCTCATCGATGACAGGCTTGATAACCTTCATGTCGAAATCACCTATCACACCGTTATCGCCCGCGTGGGGGTCCAGCGCCAGCACAGCAATCTTCGGAATCGTGATGCGGAAGTCGCGCTTCAAACTCTCGTTCATCAGCATAATCTTGTCGTAGAGCAGGTTGTGCGTCAGCGCACCCGGCACATCCTTCAGCGCCAAGTGGTTCGTCACAATACCTATGCGGATACGGTCGCACACCATAAGCATAAGACTCGAACAACCGAACTGGTGGCTGAGGTATTCCGTGTGGCCCGGGAAGTCAAAGTCCGGAGCCTGGATGTTGCGTTTGTTGATAGGTGCCGTCACCAGCACATCCACCTTCCCGGCCTTCAGGTCGGCACAGGCACGGTTCAGGCTCTCACGGCTCAGCTTGCCAGCCACCTCGGTACTCTTGCCCAGGTCTATCTTGATCTCCTCCTGCGTCAGGTTGATTACGTTGTACTTGCGGTCCTGCGCCTCGCTGGCGTCACGGATCACGTTGAACGCCATCTCCTGCTGCACGCTCCCCAGAAGCTTCTTGTGGTAACTCGCCACCTTGCTGCTCCCATACAGCACCGGCGTGCACACATCGAACATCCGGCTGTCGGCAAAAGTCTTGATGATAGTCTCGTAGCCCACGCCGTTGATATCACCGTGCGTAATAGCTACACGTATTTTCTTTTCGTTATTATTGTCCATTTTATCTCTTATAGATTTATGAATTATGATTTATGATTTTAGATTTATGATTTATGAATTATGAATTATGAGTGTAGGGACTGCGTAGCCACTCTGAAATCATAAGTCATAAGTCATAATTCCTAATTCCTCTCCACCCTCACTTCCCCTTCACTTCCCTTTCACTCCAATTAATCTTCATACTATAATAATACCATTGGTCGACACAAGTCATTTGTCCTTTAACTACTTTAACTACCTTTAACTACTTTAACTACCATTAATGGTTATAGGTTATTGGTTATGGAGGGTTGACGCGTCATATTGTCGGTATTTCGACTGCGTAGCGTCTATAACCCATAACCAATAACCAATAACCTTTTAATTATTCATCACTCATCACTCCCCACTCATCACTCCCCCTGCATCTGCAGATAAGCATACAGCAGCCTCACGCCGTAGCCGCTGGCACCGCAGCGCCAGCAGTGCTGCCCCTTCGTGAAGTAGGCCACACCCGCGATGTCCAGGTGCACGTATGGCGTCTCCTTGGCGAAGTGCGCCAGGAACTTGCCCGCCGTGATCGTACCCGCCTGCGGCGTATTGCCACAGTTCCGCAAGTCCGCATAGTCGCTCTTGATCAGCTCCTCGTACTCCTTCCACATCGGAAACTCCACCAGACGCTCATACACCTGCTCCCCCACCACCTTCAGCATCTCCAGCTCCCTCCTCCCGTTCTGCTCCATCGCCGCAATGCCGAAAGTCGAGATGGCCCTCACCGCCGCACCCGTCAGCGTCGCCGCGTCGATGATCACCCTCGGGTGGTAGTTCTTCACAGCGTAGGCTATCGCGTCAGCCAGGATAAGGCGCCCCTCGGCGTCGGTGTTGACCACCTCCACGGTAGTCCCGTCGTACATCGTCAGGATATCGTCGGCAGCGTACGCGTTCCCGCCCGGTCGGCTGTCCGTCAGCGGCAGCAGCGCCACCACATGCACAGGCAACCCGTTGTCCGCAGCCGCAAAAACCACGCTCGCCATCGTCGCCGCACCAGCCATATCGCTCTTCATCTCCTGCATATAATCCTCAGGCTTGATATTCAGTCCACCCGTGTCATACATCACACCTTTGCCCACCAAACAAATCGGCCCACCGTCCCTAATCCCTATTTCCTCATCACTCATCACTCCACACTCATCACTCCCATCATACTCGAGCACCACAAACCTCGGCTCGTCCACGCTGCCGCGGTTCACCGCCAGCAGGCCGCCCATGCGGAGACTCTCAATCTGACGCTTGTCCATCACCGTGCACTTAACACCCTCCAGGTCGGCGGCGATACTCTCCAACTCTTCGGCAAAACGCGGCGCATTCAGGTCCTGCACCGGCAGGTTCACCCACTCGCGGCACCAGTAGATGCGGTTCCACAAGCGCTGCATAGCCTCCAGCTCATCAGCCTTGAAATAGACGGCATCCACCATCACCTGCTCCAGGTGGTAGGGCTCCTTGCTCTTGTAACGGTCGAAGCTGTAGTCGGCCAACGTCAGTCCCTCCAGCAGCGCGGCCACCTCCTCGGGCAGCGTGCCGGCGCCACAGAGGGCCACCGTCTTCACCTGGTCCGCCTCAAACTTCCCTAGCAGCTTCATGGCAGCGCGGCGCAGACCCTCCTGCACCTCCGGAGCAGGCTTCTCGCTGTCGAACGACAGCACATAAAGCCTGTAGGGCAGACGGTCGAAGGCAAGGATGAAGTCCTTGTCCTCCGCTCGACGCTCCTTCAACAAAGCCACCTCCCTCTTGCCCAGCGGCAGCGACCGCTCCGCCGTCTCGTCACCATAAAGAAAAATCATATTGCCCTCGTAGTCCTTCGGGCTTATCTTTTCAAGTGTGTATATCATACGTACATTCTATAAATATATATAGAACGCACCTGCGTAACAATTATTGTATCTTGCAACAAAAAAATAGGAACACAGCAAATGGCCTAGAACTCCATCTCCTGCGAGTGGGTGATCACTATCACTATCTTCCTCTCTTTGAGCTGCTGCAGCATCGAGGCGAAATGTCTGCGGGCCTCGCGGTCGAGCCATGCCGTGGGCTCGTCGAGCACCAGGATGGGAGCGTCGGACGCCAGGGCGCGGGCCAACGCCACACGCTGCCACTGCCCCATGCTGAGCTCGCTGCCTCCGTCAAAAAGGCGTCCCAACATGGTGTCCTTCCCCTGCGGGAGCCGTCCCACCACCTCGTCGGCACCCGAGAGCACCAAAGCATTGTCGACATCGGCTTTCCCTTCAATGTGGCCGAAAGCCACGTTCTCCTCGGCAGTACAGCAGAACCTCACGAAGTCCTGGAAGAGCACGCCGACACGCGAACGCAGCTGCCGCGGGTCAAAAGTCTTGATATCGCAGCCATCGAGCAACACTGCGCCGCCATCGGGGTCATAGAGGCGCAACAGCAGCTTGACGAGGGTGGACTTGCCAAAACCGTTGCGGCCGTCGATGCGGGTAATCTCACCCCTGCGAGCCTTGAGCGAGAAGCCACTGAGCACATCGTGCTCCATGTCGGGATAGCGGAAAGTGACATTGCGGAACTCCACTTCCCCAACCTTCTCAGGCACAGGCACGGGGTCGGCAGGCGGGAGGATGGTGGGCTGCAACTCCAAGAACTCGAAGAGATTACCCACGAAGAGGCGGTTGTCGTAGAGTCCGGCGATACCGCCAACGAGGCCCTGCAGGTAGCCCTGTCCGCGGCGGAAAGCCTCGAAGAGCATAACAAAGGTACCTATGGTGATGGCGCCAGTGAAGGCCTCCTCGACCAAGAGCCACACCACCGCCAGCATGGCGCCGGCTTCGATGAAAGCACAGAGGATGGAGAGGGCACCCAGACGACGCGAGATGGCCAGCAGGCGTCCTACCAGCTGACGGCGCACCTCTACGAAACGGCCGCGGAAGAGCGGCGCCAACGAGAAGGCACGGAGCTCCTTGGCGAAGTCGCGGGCAGTGAGCACAGCGCCATAATAAGCCGTGCGACGGTAGAGCTGCGTATTGTCGCGACGGAAACGGTAGACCTGCCGCGCCTTATAGAGTCTGACGGCGAAACCAGGCATCACGGCGCCAATCATCACCGCTATCACCCACCACGAGGCGGTGAGCAGCATAGCGACGACACCGGCGATGGAGAGCACCGAGCCCCCGAGCGCCATGAAGTTGGCCAGAATCTGCAGCGGCCGATAGGCGGCCTCCTGTTGTGCACGGTGGAAAGTGTCGTGATAGGCGGGATTGTCATAGTATTGCATGTCGAGCCGTGCCGACTGACGCTGCAGCAGGTCGCTCACATAGTCTATCAGCCGCTGTCCCAGCACGTCGTTGTTGATGCCGTTGAGAGCGGCGACGACACGGTTCAGCAGGTAGACCCCGCACATGGCCAGCAGATACGGAAGGAACGCCGACGCCTCAGCACGTCCTGCCACTCCCAGCTGCACAGTGTCTATCAGGAGCTTCAGCAGGTAGAGGTTCACCAACGGCAGAAGGCTGGACAACAGTTCATAGAGCACCCGGCGACGAAACGACCAGGGGTCGCACCGGCGCACCATCAGCAATGCTTTCCAGAGATTCTTCATTATCTTATATATATCTTATGCACCACCTCGGCACCCAGGTGGTCGTTGATACGCTGCCGCAACCCTTCGCGCCGCATGGTCATCTCGTGGCGCAAGGCCGCGGAGACCAGACGGAGACTCAGCACCCCATGGCTGAACTGCACCGATGTGGTGAGGCGGCTGATGAGGTCGCCGGCTAGCTGGCGATAGACGGTCTCCACGCGCAACTCGTCGGCAAAATCGCCGTGGTCCAGACGCCGGAGGGCTCCTTGGAGGTAGTAGTCGAGAGTGCGGTCGGGCTGCATGAGAATTGAAAATTGAAAATTGAAAATTGAAAATTATGAGTTGAGCGTTAGGCTGCCGCGGTCGACTTGGAATATCTTGTGCTCAAGGGTAGGCAGTTCATCGAAGATAGCCTGCACACGACCTGGCTGGGTGTCGGTGAGGAGCACCTGGCCGAAGCGCTCGCTGCCCACAAGGGCGATGAGCTGCTTGACACGCAGCATGTCGAGCTTGTCGAAGATGTCGTCGAGCAGCAGGATGGGCTTCTCGCCCGTATGGTTGAGCAGATACTGGAACTGCGCCAGCTTCAGCGCCAGCGCGAAGCTCTTCTGCTGCCCCTGCGAGCCAAATTTCTTCAGCGGGAAGTCGGCAGTGAGCTGCAGCAGCAGGTCGTCCTTGTGAGGACCCGCAGTGGTATACTGCGAATACTTGTCGGCCTGACGCGAGGCTTCCAGCTGGAGCTGGAGAGGCCGCTCGTCGCGGTGGTAGACAAGAGTACCGGGTTCCTGCGCTCCAGCAATCCAACGATAGTATTCCTCGAAGAGCGGCAAGAAGTCCTCGACAAAGCGGCTGCGGGCACTATAGATAAATTCGCCGTGGCTGACGAGTTGGGCATCCCATACCGACACCATACCCTCGTCCCACAGACGGTCTTCCCACATCTGCTTCAGCAGGCGGTTGCGCTGCTCCAAGGCTTTGCCATAGGCGATAATATGCTCAAGGTAAGCATGGTCGGTCTGCGAAATGACGCCGTCGACGAACTTGCGACGCAGGTCGCTGCCGCCCGTGATGAGCTGCTGGTCGTTGGGCGACACCATCACCAGCGGGATGCGGCCGATATGCTCGGCCAGGGTCTTGCAAACCTTCTTGTTCCATCGCACCTGCTTGCCCTGTCCCTGTCGCAGGATGACCGATGCCGTGTTCTCTCCATAATGGCCGTGGACGGCAAAGAAAGTCTCCCCAAGCTTGATATTCTGCACATCGACAGGGTTAAAATAGCTCTTGCAGAACGAGAGGTAGTAGGCCGCATCGAGCAGGTTGGTCTTCCCTGCCCCGTTGTTTCCCACGAAGCAGTTCACGTTGCCACACAGCTCGACATCAGCCTCCGTATAGTTCTTGAAATTATTCAGTATCAACCTATCCAGCACCATAATAGTCAGTGTTTAGTGGTTATTGTTCAGTGTTTAGTTGTTTATCCATGTTCTGCGTAGCATCACTACTCACTGAACACTGAGCACTTAACACTGATTTTACCTCTTCCATCAGCCACCGCGGCGTGGAGGTGGCTCCGCTGATGCCCACGCTGCGGGCACCCTCAAACCAATCGGTCTGCAGCTGCGACGCGTCGGCGATGAGGTAGGTCCGCGGCTGCACCTTGCGGCAATATTCATACAGGTAGTGGCCGTTGCTACTGTTGTTGCCCGACACAAAAAGGAGCACGTCGACGCTGCGGGCGAAGCCCTCGAGGTCGTGTGCGCGGTTGGCCACACGCTTGCAGATAGTGTCAAAAGCCACAAAGTCCGCCCCCTGAGGCAGACGAGCCTGTATATTGGCGATGAGTTGCTGGTATTCTTCGCGGCTCTTGGTAGTCTGCGAATAAAGCCTGATGGGACGCGAGAAGTCGATGGCATCGATGTCGTCGGGGGCACTCACGATGAGCGCCGTCCCTTCGGTCTGACCCGTAAGTCCCACCACCTCGGCGTGACCCGGCTTACCAAAGACGACAATCTGGCCGCCGACTTGGCGCATCTCGTCGTAACCCTTCTTGATGCGCTCCTGCAAAGCGAGAACGATAGGACAGGTGGCATCGATGAGCTTGATACCGAGCGACTGGGCTCTCCGGTAGGTCTCGGGCGGCTCGCCATGGGCTCGGATGAGCACCTTGCAGCCCGCCACCTGCGGCAGCATAGCATGGTCTATCACCTGTAAACCTTTGTCCTTCAGACGTTCCACCTCGGCACTGTTGTGCACGATGTCGCCCAGACAATAGAGGCTGCCGTCGTGCGACAACTCCTCCTCGGCAGCGCCGATGGCCTTCACCACACCGAAACAATAGCCCGCATGCTCGTCAATTAATACTTCCATCACTAAACACTTAACACTAAACACTAAACACTGAACACTTAACACTTAACACTAAACACTAAACACTAAACACTGAACACTGAACACTAACTCATACACTGGTTCTCCTGGCTGGCCTGTTCGATGACCTTCTCATACTCCTCGGGCGTGAGGTCGTTGAAGAAATAGTAGACCGGGTCGACACGCTTGCCGTTGACAATCACCTCATAGTGCAGGTGCGGTCCCGACGACAGTCCCGTGCTACCCACGGTGCCTATCTTCTCGCCGCGCTTCACCTTCTGGCCTTGCCTGACATCGCACGAGTTCATGTGGGCATAAAGTGTCTGATAGCCGTAGCCATGGTCCACCACCGCCACGATGCCGTAGCCGCCGAAGCCGTCGGAATTGCGGCCGGCCACACGCACCACACCGTCGCCGGTGGCATAGATGGGCGTGCCCGGACGTGCCGAGAGGTCGATGCCGGTATGCAGGCGCTGGTGTTTCAGGATGGGATGGAACCGATAGCCGAAACCGCTCATGATCTGACACCTGCTCTTCGCCACAGGCATGATGGCAGGCATCGAGGCCATACGCTCGTTCTTGTTGCACGCCATCTCATAGATTTCGTCGAGCGACTTCGACTCCACATAGAGGCGCTTGGTCAACTCGTCGACCCTGCGGGTGGTGTATTTCAGCAACTCACTGCTCTCGTAGCCCTCGAGCGCTGAGTAGCGCTCGACACCGCCGATGCCGCTGCGACGCTCGGCATCGCTCACAGGCTCGCTGCCGAAGATGGTGCGATAGACCGCGTCGTCGCGCTCCTCGAGGTTCACAAGCACCTTCTCGGCACGCTCCACACGCGGTATCAGCATCTCGCACTGGCGCTTGTATATCGCCAACTCGCGCTCGAGCGCGAGGGTCTTGGGCGACTCCATGAACTGCAAGCCTACGAAGACCAGCACCACACCCAGCACCACGCCCAGAAGGACGTTGAAGCTGATGCGCCGCACCTTCTCCTTCAACGACACAAAGACCTTCTCATACCGCAGGGTATGAGGGTTGTATCTGTAGGTATGCCGCTGTTTCCTAGCCATAAGAGCCTCTGTTATTCCGTTACAATGTCTCTTTCATCCTGTCGAGGGCATTGACGAAGTCGACCACAGGATGCACATGGTTGAAATAGTAGTCGAGGTTCAGTTCGGGAATCTTGATCATACTGGCTGCGTCGCCAATACGGTTCATCATCGACTCCGTGGGCTCCTCGATGGAGAGCTCCTGGCTCACCACCGTCAGCGTCTTCAGCGGCACCAGGTCGAAGTCCACCGTGCCACGCGCCACTACCAGCACGTCGGGCAGGATATAGTATACCGTACCGTTGACGTCACGCATCATAGGCAGGTAGTCCTCGCAGCGGATATAGTCGAACACGCCCATGTCGAAATACACCTGGGGGTAGCGGTGGCGTCCGCGGACACGTTCGTCGCCGCTGCGGCACCAGATGCGGCGGCACGAAGCCACACGCGTGAATGCCTTCACCACCTCAAGGTAGGCCTCGTAGGTCTCGGGCGAGCAGTGATCCTTCACCTTCCACACCACAGCGTCCATGTCGTGCTCCAACTGGTGCATCTTGCTCTTGTAGTGACTCATCACGCTGACCATAAACTTGTTGCTCCGATGACCCATCTTGTCCTTGATGCCACGCACCACACGCTCCATATACTCCTGCTTCTTGCCGATGGTGAGGGCGTTGACATAGCACTCCAGCATCTCGCGGATACGCGGGTCGGACGCATTCATCAGCGCCTTGTTGGCCAGAGCGAGCTCACGGGCGAAACTGGGCTCCTTGCCCAGCAGCATGCGCCAGTAGTTGGGCTTCTGCAGCGCCAACAGGCGGCGCACAAACTGATGGTAGCTGTGGCTCTCGCTCTCGCGCTCGATAAATCCCGTACCCGGCGTGCCGGTCATCACATAGCGGCGACCACTGTAGCGCATCTCGCCACTTTCACGGATACCGAAATCATTGTAGTAGAAGTGATTCGACACCCTTACATGCAACCCCTCGGTCACCTTCACAACCTTGCATGGAAAAAGTTTCATCTTTCTTTGTAATATATTCAATAATCATTCATCACCCCCACTCATCACTCATCACTCATCACTCATCACTCCCACTCATCACTCATCACTCCCACTCACCACTCATAAATCATAAATCAGAACTCATAAATCATCCATGAATCGCTTCGCCGTGGACGGCCTCCAGAGCCTCCATCACGCCTTCGCTCATCGTGGGATGCGGGTGGATGGCCTGCGCCAGCTCTCGGGCAGTCATACCCTTCTCGCGCGCCACCACAGCCTCGGCGATCATCTCGGTGACATTGTCGCCACACATATGGCAGCCCAGGATGAGGTCGGTCTTGGCGTCGGCCACAATCTTCACGAAGCCGTCGGTGTTGCCGGCCGCCGTGGCCTTGCCGCTGGCCTTGAAGAAGAACTTGCCCACCTTCACCTCGTATCCGGCGTCGACGGCCTTCTTCTCGGTCAGACCCACGCTGGCCACCTCGGGAGTGGTGTAGGTACAGCCGGGGACATTGCTGTAGTTCACGGGATGAGCCTCCTTGCCGGCCAGATGCTCCACGCAGCAGATGGCTTCCTTCGAAGCCACATGCGCCAGCGCGGGACCATGCACCACGTCGCCAATGGCGTAATAGCCAGGGACATTGGTCTCGTACCAGTCGTTGACCTCTATCTTGCCGCGCTCGAACTTGATGCCGGTCTCCTCGAGACCCAGGTTCTCCAGGTTGGTCACCACGCCCACGGCACTCAGCACCACGTCGACGTCGACCACCGTCTCGGTCTCCTTCTTCAGGTCCTTCACGGTGACATGGCACACATCACCCTCGATATCAACCTTCTCCACCGAGCACGAAGGCATCACCTTCATGCCCATCTTGCGGAAGCTACGGCTCATCTGGGCCGCCACCTCCTCGTCCTCGTTGGGCAGTATCTGCGGCATGAACTCCACCAGCGTCACCTGCGTGCCGATACTCTGGTAGAAATAGGCGAACTCGCTGCCGATGGCGCCGCTGCCGCACACCAGCATTCTGGCGGGCTGCTCACGCAACGTCATGGCCTCGCGGTAGCCGATGATACGCTTGCCGTCCTGCGGCATGGCGGGCATCACGCGGCTGCGCGCACCCGTGGCAATGATGATATGGTCGGCCTCATATTCGGTGCCGTCCACGCTCACCTTCTTGCCGGGCAGCACCTTGGCGGTACCGTTGATGACATCGACGCCGTTCTTCTTCAACAGGAAGTCGACGCCCTTGTTCATCGTCGCGGCGACACCGCGGCTGCGATCCACCATGGCGTTGAGGTCGGCCTCCACACCCTCGGCCTTGAAGCCGTAGGCGGCGGCATGCTTGGCATAGTTGAACGCCTGGGCACTCTTCATAAGGGCCTTGGTGGGGATACAACCCCAGTTCAGGCAGATGCCACCCAGGTTTTCACGCTCCACAACGGCGGTTTTCAGGCCCAGCTGGGCACCCTTCACGGCAGCCACATAACCTCCCGGACCGCTGCCAATCACCATTAAATCATATTTCATAGACATTATCTCTTAGTGTTTTTATTATTTTAAATTGGTACATTAAATAAAATGCAAAATTACGAAAACAGCACGACATGGCCAAATTTTTTTGAAAAAATCCTTAAAATCACACTTAACAATCAGATTATCAGTATAGTTATAGCACCGAAACACACCTAACACACTCATACTCAGTATCAAAACCGTATCAACACCGTACCAACTCCTACCCAACACCGTACCAACTCCTACCATGGTAGGAGATGATAGGGGGTTGATAGGGGTTTGGTAGGGGGTTGACAGGGGGAAGGTGCGGGGAAGGTGGGAAAAGGGTGGCAACTTTTTCAAAAGAATTTTTCCACTTTTTGAAAAATATTTTTCAACGCAGTTAGGTGCATATCTTCCGAAAAGAACGCTCTCTCAGGAGGTTATATTTCCACCTCCAAAAAATGACTTTTGATTTTCAAACAATTAAAACAACAAATTACTTTTCAATGTCTTATAAAATTTATTAACCAACAACTCGCACGTTTACAACCATCTGTTGAATTATTAACAAAAATTAGGGCTGACAGCCGTTCTCTCGAAAAAAAATTTTTGAACATGGAATATTTTTCGTATATTTAAAAGCGGCGGAGAAATGTTAAAAAGCTATGTAAATTTTGGAAATTAATATTTTATGAAAATAGGGTTTTGAGAGGTAGTCGTGAAGGGGGCAGAACTTTATATTTTTTTTCAGATATATGCAAATTTATTTTTTTAATTTTATGCACAAAAAAAGGGTGAATTTTGCAAGCAGAACAAAAAACCATGAAATCGATATAAGTGTTTGATTATGGAATATAGTAACCCGAAAATGATAGAGGAAGATTACAAGAGAGTTTGGGCAGAATGCCTGGAGGTGATTAAAGACACCCTCGGACCAGAGAACAAGAAGGCTTTCGACACTTGGTTTGTACCCATCGTGCCGCTGCAACTCGACGGCAGCACCCTCATCGTGCAGGTGCCGAGCCCGTTCTTCTACGAATGGATTGAGGATCATTATATCGATCTATTGAAACGCGTCATCCGCATGCAGCTGGGCCCCAACGGCATGCTGAAATACAGCATCGTGATGGACCAGACCATCCCCACGGAGCCGCTGAAGACCACCCTGCCGTCGCACAACAACCGCCACACGGTGCAGAACCCCATGAGCGACCTGCCGGTAAATATAAATAAAGATAACACGCGCGAGATTCCCAATCCCTTCGTTATCCCCGGCATCCAGAAGACCCGCATCAATTCGCAGCTGAGTCCCAACTACACGCTGGAGAACTTCGTCGAGGGCGACTGCAACCGTCTGGCCCGCTCGGCCGGCTACGCCGTGGCTGAGAAACCCGGCACCACCAGCTTCAACCCCCTGCTGCTCCACAGCAACGTGGGCCTCGGTAAGACCCACCTGGCTAACGCCATCGGACTGAAGACCAAGGAGCTGCACCCCGACAAAGTGGTGCTCTATGTCACCAGCGAGCAGTTCATGGCCCAGTATGCCGAGGCTGGCCGCACCGGCACCACCAACGATTTCATCCACTTCTACGAGCAGATCGATGTGCTGATTATCGACGACATCCAGTTCTGGTCGGGCAAAGGACAGAAGACCCAGGAAGCCTTCTTCCACATCTTCAACCACCTGCACCAGCGCAACTGCCAGATTATCATCACCTCCGACAAAGCTCCCGGCGAACTCCAGGGTCTCGAACCCCGCCTGATCAGCCGCCTGAAATGGGGTCTCAACGCCGACCTGCAGGCTCCCGACGTGGAGACCCGCAAGGCCATCCTGCGCCAGAAGCTGCAGAACGACGGCATCGAGATGAGCGACGAGGTTATCGAGTACATCGCCTATAATATTAATACGAACGTGCGCGAACTCGAAGGCGCCCTCATCTCGCTCATCGCACAGAGCTCGCTGAACCGCAAGCAGATAACGCTCGAGCTGACGAAGCAGATGATCGACAAGTACGTGCAGAGCAGCACGCGCGAGATCACCATCGACTACATCCAGAAGGTGGTGTGCGACAGCCTCGACCTGCCGGTGGAGAGCATCCAGCAGACCTCGCGCAAGCGCGAGATCGTGCAGGCACGCCAGTTGAGCATGTACTTCGCCAAGAAGATCACCAAGTCGAGCCTCGCCGTCATCGGCATGCAGTGCGGCAACAAGGACCACGCCACCGTGCTCCACGCCTGCAAGCAGATTGAGAACCTGCGCCAGACCGACCGCTACATCCGCAACCTGGTCGATGAGCTGGAAAAGAAGTTTAAAGAATGTTGAATGATAAAACATTGCGTAGCTCCGTTCATCATTCATCATTCATCATTCATCATTATGAAAGTATCTTTTAAGCCGGGGACGATGATCTACCCGCTGCCGGCCGTCATGGTCAGCTGCGGCGACAGCCCCGAGAACTACAATATCATCACCATCGCATGGACGGGCACTATCTGCAGTGACCCGCCCATGTGCTATATCAGCGTGCGCCCCAACCGCCACAGCCACTCTATTATCGAGCGCACGGGTGAGTTCGTCATCAACCTCACCACCACCGAGCTGGCCCGCGCCACCGACTGGTGCGGCGTGAAGAGCGGCCGCGACTTCAACAAGTTCCGCGAGATGGGTCTCCACACCGAGCCGGCACAGCTGGTCAAGGCGCCCCTCATCAAGGAGAGTCCGCTGAACATCGAGTGCAAGGTGGTGGAGGTGAAACGCCTCGGCAGCCACGACATGTTCATTGCCAACGTCGTGGCCATCGACGCCGAGGAGGACCTGATAGACAAAAGCACCGGCCAGTTCCAGCTCAACCATGCCGGCCCCCTCGCCTACTCCCACGGCAAATACTACGGCCTCGGCGAGAAACTTGGCGGCTTCGGCTTCAGCGTAAAGAAAAGAAAATAAAAGCGATACATTGTTCGGGCGTACACGGGAGTACGCCCCTACCGACACGACAACCGTAGGGGCGTACCCCCGTGTACGCCCGAACAACAACCAACGTACTCCCGTGTACGCCCGAACAACAACCAACGTACCTCCGTTTACTTCCGCCAATACATGGAACAACAATTGCCATACCGAAAACAACTCCGACTACAAGGCTATGACTACACCCGTCCCGCTTACTATTTCTGTACCATTGCGGTAAACGACAAACTTCATCTATTCGGGAATATCATCAATGGGATGATACACCTATCTTCTGGGGGAGAGATAATCCGACAGACAATACATGAGATTGCCACAAGATTTGACAAGACCGAGATTACTGAATATATTGTTATGCCAAACCTCGTTCATCTTTTGTTTTTCAATGGAGGCGAGCACTATGTACCCGACATTATTCGTTGGTTCAAGAGTGTTTCCACCAACCGCTACATTCATGGCGTCAACGAACAAGGATGGACTCGCTTCAACAAGACATTATGGCAACGCAACTACTATGAACATATTATCCGCAACCAACAGGCCTTCGAAAATATCAGATTGTACATTAGAGACAACCCAAAACGGAGGAACAATGGATGTGACGAAGATATAGATGGCCTACCAGCAAGCATACACATGGGTACGGAAACAACAACAAAACAATGAACGATACGGGCGTACACGGGGGTACGCCCCTACCAAAACGACAACCGTAGGGGCGTACCCCCGTGTACGCCCGAACAACAACCGTAGGGGCGTACCCCCGTGTACGCCCGAACAACAACCGTAGGGGCGTACCCCCGTGTACGCCCGAACAATAAAAACAAGAAAACAATGAACATCACCTGCGTAGAATCCCTGGGCATCCCCCAGACCCGCTTCGAGGAACTCAAAAAACATTACGCCTCCATGGGGCACACCTTCACCTATTATATGGACCGCAAGGAGGACGAGTCCACGCTCATTGACCGTATGCGCGAGGCCGATATCGCGGTCATCAGCAATATCAAATTGCCCGAATCGGTATTAAAGCAGTGCCCCAAGTTGAAATATCTAAGTGTCGCATTCACAGGACTCGACCATATCGACTTAAAGTATTGCTCTAATCATAACATCAAGGTACAGAATGCCGCCGGCTACAGCACCACGGCCGTCAGCGAGTTGGCCGTCGGCATGATGCTCGACCTGCTGCGCAACATCGTCACGCTAAACGAGAAGATACGCCAGGGTGGCAGCCGCGGCACCTTCCTTGGCCGCGAGCTAAGGGGCAAGACCGTCGGCGTTGTCGGCACCGGCGCCATCGGCACCGCCACCATACGCCTCTTGGTAGCTTTCGGCGCCAAGGTCATCGCCTGGAGCCGCAGCGAGCGCCCCGAGGTGAAGGCACTGGGCGTGGAATACATGCCACTGTCCGATCTGCTGAAGCAAAGCGACATCGTCTCGCTCCATGTGCCGCTGTGCGACGAGACCCGCGGACTGATAGGTAAAGCGGAACTTGAATTAATGAAACATACCGCATTATTAATCAACACTGCCCGCGGTCCCGTCTGCGATATCGCCGCCGTGGGCAAGGCCCTCATCGACGGTCGCATTGCCGGCGCCGCCTTCGACGTCTTCGAGCAAGAGCCGCCCCTGCCCTCTTCTCATCCCCTCCTCTCCGCCCCCAACTGCCTCCTCGCCCCCCACATCGCCTTCGCCACCGAGGAGAGCTTCGCCGCCCGTGCCGACATCGTCTTCGGCCACGTCGACGACTACCTGAAATAAGACAAATATCTAAACATACATTATCCGACATGACAATTATTTTTGCCATGTCGGATAATTTTTGTATCTTTGCAGTCGGAAATGAACTAATCCTTATGCTACGACAAAACGAACATAACTCGCTGATTATTACCCCCCCCCCGTTTGCTGGTCTTGTAAACGGGAAGAGTGGCAAGCCAACGATTTGGCTTGTCCCGTCGGCGACCGAAGTGGAGCCAACGGTCCCACAAAAATCAGCCCTACTTTTATTATTGACTCTCACCACCCTGCTGCCAGCGGGCGTACACAGGAGTACGCCCCTACGGCGGCGGGGCGGCTTTGTTTTGTACCCCCCTCCCCTTCATCCCCTCCCTGCAGGGAGGGGACGGGGGAAATAGAAAGACAAGAAATTCACAAATAATCAATTAACCTTTTAACACTTTAACATCATGAAAAAAATCTTACTTACGATTTTGGCTGTGCTGGCTATGGGCGGCATGGCAGTGGCGCAGACCGAAACGCTGCTGACCACAATTACAGCAACAGCCAAAGAGCAAGCCAGCTACAGTACGGCGAATGTGGCAACCGTTTCATTCAGTTATACTGCAGGAGGGAGCTCAGCTTACCTCGCTAACTGGGGATGGTGGGGATACGGTTGGTCGGCAACCGTCACCGCTGCCGAAGGATATACCATCACCAAATGTATATTCTATGACGACGCCAATCGTACTGCTACAGACAGCGAAGCTCCCTTTGTAGTAGAAACCACGGAAGAGGATAAGACACCGAGAATAAATGGAACACCCATTGATGGTGGCAATATGTGGAGTAAGGGTATAAAAAAGATTGAGGTGTATGGCTACGTGACGCCAACTACTGTTGACGTCACCCTCGCCGACGGCACCGAGGATGCCTCAAACTGGCTGGGCAAGGCCGGCGAAGGCGAGTATCAGTCGCTGCCCCTCACCGGCTTGGAAGCCGGCACGGCGGTCACCGTCAAGTACAACGGCACGAAGAAGGTGAAGAGCGTCAAGGCCAAGAAGAAGCAATAACCCGCTCGGGCGGATTTGCAATCCGACCGCAGTGAATATAAGCATTTGGAATGCGATTTGCGGACTGCAAGTCCTGATACTCGCAGCAGTCGGATTTCAAATCCGACTGAGCCAAACCCACGGAGAGGGCGGCCTCCACGCACGAAAGAACAACAGATTCAGAAAAAAGGACGACTCGGAAAACATGGACATACCCGTCATGCCACACCCAGGCACCGACACCCAGGCATCGCCATATCAGAGCCGTCAGACAAAAGAAATAACATAAAATTAAAGAGGCTTCTATGTGAATAAATAAAACGCACCCTGGGTTTACTCTCCGAAACACCCGGGGTTTTTACCACAAAACCCCGGGGTTTCTTACCAGGAAAACCCGGGTATTCCTGACCAAAAACCCGGTGTAAAAATAACAACAAACGTAAACGTCTAATCTAAAACAAATTTCATTATGGCAAAGAACAAATGGCGTTGCCGCGAGTACACACCCACAGGCAACATGACAGGAAGCCACAGCTTCTACGCTGAGGCAGTGTGATGCCCTTTTGCCATTGAAAGAAAACCCCTAACGGGGTAAATGGTGCGGTTGTGTTGTGCGGATGCTATTGAAAGAAAACGCCTAACGGCGTAAAGACCCTGCGGATACCCCGTAGGGGTTTTCATTTAATAGAAATTGCCTAACGGCATACCGGGCGATACCCCGTAGGGGTTTCCTTTTAATAGCAACGGCCACCGACCAACCAAAACGAGGGGGCCGCGGCGCATTGCGCCGCGGCCCCCTATCTTAGTTCTAACCTCTTAGTTCTTACTTCACAGGATGGTCCTTGTGGAAGGCCTCGAGGCGAGCCTTGAGGTCGGGGAACTGGTCGCGCTGCACCAGGGCCACGCAGGCGCGGATGCCCTGCTTGTGGCTGCCCGTGATGTCGAGGGCGATGGCGCTGATGCCGTAGCGGATAAGCTCGTTGAGTAGGGCGACACCCTCGTAGCCGGGGTAGCAGAAGGTGAAGTAGAAGCCGTCGCCGATGTCCTCGCCCATATCCTTGTCGTAGACGATATAGAAGCCGTTGTCGGTGAAGAGTTTCTTCATGATGCCGGCCTTCTCGCCGTACTCACGGATGTCCTTCACGAAGTTGAAGGTGCCGTCGTTGGCGCCCTTGAGCATGGCGGCCATGGCGTACTGCACGCTGTGGGCGGTGCCGCTGGAGAGGCAGTAGAGGGTGCCGAAGATGAGGGCGCGGCCGAGCTGCGTCTGGCTGTAGTAGCGGGCCAGGTCGGGGCACTCCATATTGAACAGCTTGGGCGAGCACACCATCATGGCGATACGCTCACCGGCATAGCTGAAGCTCTTCGAGCCGGAGATCATGATGACGTAGAGGTCGGTATACTTGGCCACGGTGGGCTGGAAGGGAGCCTTGCCGGGGACGCTGTAGTCCTTGCGGAAGTCCATGAGGAAGTAGGCGTCGTCCTCGAGGACCACCACGCCGTACTTGTTGGCCATCTCGCCGATGATCTGCAGCTCGTGGTCGGTGAAGCAGAACCAGGCGGGGTTGTTGGGGCTGCTGTAGATGAGGCAGGCCACGTCGCCGTCCTTCAGCTCCTCCTCCAGTTTGTCGCGCAGCTTGTCGCCACGGTACTCATAGACGTCGAAGGCCTTCATCGGGATGCCGAGGACGCGGCATTGCTGCTTCTGCACGGGGAAGCCGGGGTCGATGAAGAGCACCTTGGTCTTCTTGGCATCGTAGCGGGTCAGCGTGAGGAAGCTGGCGAAGCCTGCCTGCATGGAGCCCACGGTGGGCACGCAGCAGTCGGGCGTGACGTCGATGTCGAGGAAGTTCTTCACAAAGCGGGCGGCCTCTTTCTTGAAGTCGGCTGTACCGTAAATCTCCGGGTAGATGCTGGCCACGCCGCTCTTCAGGGCCTCGATCTGGGCCTGGACACCCACCTGCGGGGCAGGCAGGCCGGGGATGCCCATCTCCATCTTCACGAAGCGCACACCGGTCTCCTTCTCCACATCCTGTATCATTTTGCGCATCTCGCGGATGCTGGCTTTGCCGGGGTTCTGGATTTTGTTGGCCGCGGCAATGCGGTCTATCGTTTCTTTCTGTATAGGTATTTGTGACATAATTTATTATTGTTTGAATGTTTGTTTCTATTTTTGGGGAAGTTAAAGAAGTTAAAAGAAGTTATCGTTCGCTTCGCTCACTAGAAGTTAAAGCCAAATGTACCAGCAGGAGCTATTGGCTTTAACTTCTTTAACTTCTTAACTTCTTTAACTTCCATAATCTATTTCGTTTTAAATCCTTTCAGCTTCACCACGTTGATAGGGCTTATCTCCTGTATCAGGTTATACACTTCCTGTTGTTCCTCTGCCGGTGCCGGAGTGAAGATGGATACCAGCTCCTGAATCTTCACGTCGACGAACTGCTGCAGCGACAACATATTGGCATTGCGTTTGCTCACCGCCTGCAGGTTGCGCAGCGCCTGGATGATGGCCTGACGCGCCTTGGGCTGGTCCTTGGTCATCATGTCGAGTCCGAGGCGGTGGTAATTGTAGTAGGCCTCATGCAGCTGTTCGTAGGCCGAGTTGGTATGATTTTCCATAAACCAATAGCGGTTGCGGGTGTTATGGGAATCCCAGCCCGAATACTTCGAGATATCAACAGCCTGTGCCACCTGCTGGGCCTGTTGGTAGAAGACATCGCCTCCGTTGGGACTGAAGGAGTCAAAATAGAGGCCCATCATCACATAACAATAGTAGGCGACGGTGGAGGAAAGTATTGAGGAGAAATTGTTGGGGTCGAAATCCAACGGCTGGCTGTCGTTATAGGAGAAGGCAAAGTTGCCCTGTTCCATATAGTTGAAGAGGCCGGTGCTGTAGGTCGAGTTGTAGACTGGACGCTTGAGCTGTACGTTAATCTGTCCGACGAAGTCGGTGGCGCTGTTGCGCTGCGTGAGGATGAGCGAGAACGACCATTCTATCTGTTCCTGCTGCTGGAACTCTATGACAGACCAGCGGCGGCCGTTGATAAAATTCTCAATGGCCTCTTTCATATTGTCGAACACCTTTTTGTCGTTGGCCGACTCATAGGCCTGCGTGGTGGTGAGCAGTTTTTGGTAGTTTATTGTCACATTACAGCGGAATTCCTGCCCCTGTGCAACACCGAAGCAGAACATTATCAGCACTATGGACAATATTCGACGCATACTTTACCTTGCAAATATACAACTTTTTCCGAAATAGGGCAAATATAAATATAAGGTTGAACAATTGTTGAAAACATTATATAATATTATAATATCCATATTGGTATTTTTTCGTATCTTTGCACTTTAAACCGAAAACAATAAGACTACTATATGAGCGAAAATCAGAATGTTGACTACAGTGCGAGTAACATTACCGTACTTGAAGGCTTGGAGGCTGTGCGCGTGCGCCCTGCCATGTATATCGGCGACGTGAATGAGCGCGGCCTGCACCACCTGGTGTATGAGGTGGTGGACAACTCCATCGACGAGGCCCTGGCAGGCTTCTGCTCGAAGATTGACGTACAGATTAATCCCGACAACAGCATCACCGTGGAGGACAACGGCCGCGGTATTCCCGTGGACATGCACGAGAAGGAGCACCGCTCGGCCCTCGAGGTCGTTATGACGGTGCTGCACGCCGGCGGCAAGTTCAACAAGAACAGCTACAAGGTCTCCGGCGGTCTGCACGGCGTGGGTGTCAGCTGCGTCAACGCCCTGAGCGACCACATGATTGTCAACGTCTACCGCAACGGCAAAGTCTACCAGCAGGAATACAGCAAGGGCAAGCCCCTCTACGCCGTGAAGGAAGTGGGTACCACCGACAAGCGTGGCACCAAGATCACCTTCCATCCCGACGGCACCATCTTCACCGTCACCGAGTACAAGTACGACACGCTGCTCGACCGCATGCGCGAGCTGGCATACCTGAACAAGGGTATTGAAATCAACATCACCGACTGGAGAAACCCGGAAGTTCCGGAAAATCCCGAGGAGGAGGACAAACCCAGCCGTCAGGACCACTTCTACAGCGAGAAGGGTCTGCGCGACTTCATCAGCTACCTCGACGAGAACCGCGAGAAGCTGATGCCCGACGCCATCTATATCGAGGGCGAGCGCAAGGGTATCCCCATCGAGATCGCCATGCAGTATAATACCGGCTACAGCGAGAACCTGCACAGTTATGTGAACAACATCAACACCCACGAGGGTGGCACGCACCTCGCCGGCTTCCGCAGCGGTCTCACCCGCACGCTGAAGAACTATGCCGACCGTAGCGGTCTGCTGCAGAAAGCCAAGGTAGAGATTACCGGCGACGACTTCCGCGAAGGTCTCACCGCCATCATCTCCGTCAAGGTCGCCGAGCCCCAGTTCGAGGGTCAGACCAAGACCAAGCTCGGCAATGCCGAGGTGCGCGGTGCCGTCGACGAGGCCGTCAGCGAGATGCTGGAGAACTACCTCGAGGAGCATCCCACCGAGGCCCACACCATCGTGGACAAAGTCATCCTCGCCGCCCGCGCCCGTCAGGCCGCCCGCAAGGCCCGCGAGATGGTGCAGCGCAGCAACGTCTTCTCTTCCGCCGGCATGCCCGGCAAGCTGGCCGACTGCCAGAGCAACGACCCCGCCGAGTGCGAGATCTTCTTCGTCGAGGGTGACTCGGCAGGTGGCAGCGCCAAGCAGGGCCGCGACCGCCGCTTCCAGGCCATCCTGCCGCTGCGCGGTAAGATCCTCAATGTGGAGAAAGTGATGCGCCACCGCGCCTTCGAGAGCGAGGCCATCCGCGACATATACACCGCCCTGGGCGTCACCGTGGGCACCCCCGAGGATCCGCAGGCGCTGAACCTCAGCAAGCTGCGTTACCACAAGGTCATCATCATGACCGATGCCGATGTCGACGGCGCCCATATCGACACCCTCATGCTCACATTCTTCTTCCGCTATATGCCCGAGCTCATCGAGAACGGCTACGTCTACCTCGCCACTCCCCCACTCTACCTCGTCAAGAAGGGCAACAAGCAGGTCTACTGCTGGACGGAGGACGACCGCGAGCGCGCCCTCATGGAATTCGGCGACAAGGGCATCCACGTGCAGCGCTACAAAGGTCTGGGTGAGATGAACAGCGACCAGCTGCGCGACACCACCATGGACCCGGAGGGACGCCAGCTGCGCCAGGTGACCATCGAGAATGCCGCCTCGGCCGACCGCATCTTCTCGCTCCTCATGGGCGACGACGTGCCGCCCCGCCGCGCCTTCATCGAGGCCAACGCCACATACGCCAATATCGACGCATAATCAATGGAGTGAAAGGGGAGTGAAAAGGGAGTGAGAAGGGAGTGAGAGGGACAATACATCTGTAGTCAACAAGACAATGATAATATAAGCAACAAGCATCATTTGTCCCCCTCACTCCACACTCACTCCTCCTTCACTCCTCCTTCACTCCCCTAAAAAATAATCCCATGGACAAAAGAAACCTCCTCCTTATCAGCAACAGCACCATGCGCGGCGAGGCTTACCTCGGCTGGTGCAAGGACATGATTGCCGACTTCTGCCGCCGGCACAACGTGAAAAAGGTGCTCTTCGTACCCTATGCCGGCGTGTCGCTGGCTCCCAACGGTCTCACCAAGAGCTACGACGCCTACGAGGCCAAGGTGGCTGCCGTGTACAAAGAGTTCGGCGTGAAGCTCACCTCCGTACACCACAAGGCGCTGCCCATCAACGCCGTCTATGATACCGATTGCGTAGCCGTGGGCGGTGGCAACACTTTCCACCTCGTCCGCGAGCTGCAGCGCACGGGCCTCATGCAGGCCATCCGCCAGCGCGTCTTCGACGGCATGCCTTATATGGGCTGGAGCGCCGGCTCGAATGTGGCAGGTCCCACCCTCTGCACCACCAACGACATGCCCATCGTCATGCCCGCCTCGTTCGACTGCATGGGACTGGTGCCGTTCCAGATCAACCCGCACTACACCGACTTCTTCGACCCGAAGCACGGTGGCGAGACCCGCGACGACCGCCTGAAGGAATACATCATGGTGAACCCCAAGGCCACCGTCGCCGCCATCCGCGAAGCCACGGCTCTGCTGCTTGAAGACGGCAAGCTCAATCTCGTCGGCAAGCCCAACAAGATGAAGGTCTTCAAGACCAAGATGGAGAACACCAAGGAGTACGGCCTCCGCAGCAACATCGACTTCCTGCTGAAAGCCTAACCCTCCTGCTAATAGGAAACAAGAGAGGCCCGCGCAAAGCGCGGGCCTCTCTGTTTTTTTTATAAAGCGTCTATTAGCGAACGCCAACGAAGATTTCGTTCAGGGCTTTCTCGATGGCGAAGCGCGTGGCGCGGGCGTCGTCGCCGCCCTTGGCCTCGGCCTTGCAGACACACAGCAGGTCGTTGGTCTTGCCATTGATGATCTGTATCGTCACCGTAACGGCGCGTTCCGTCCAGAAACCTTCCCTGTTGTTGCCGTCGCCATAGTTGATAATCATGGTCTGGTTGGCATTCTCAGCCTTAACCTCCGGCACACGGACATAGCCACGGCCCATGAGGTAGCCGGCGATAAGGTCGGCGGGATTGATGCTATTGCTGGTAGTGGAACCATAGGTACCGCTTTTGCCACCCCATACGTCGCCACTAACCGAGGTACGCTCAGCAGTGGGGGTCACATAGAAATAGCGGTAGCCCTCCAGCGAGCCGTTACGCGAGATGGAGGTCGGCGCGATAGAAAGGCAGCTGGTGAAAAGCACCACACCGGCACAAAGGAGTAAGAATGAATAGATTTTCTTCATAATAACACTTTTTTTAGATTTTTGAATTGATGTGCAAAAGTACACGTTTTTTGACAAACGGCCAAATTTATTTTGCCATTTGGCTGAAAATACGTATTTTTGCAGTCGGAAACGTATCAACATATCAACGTATCAACAAAATGACAAAATACATTGGCGCTCATGTGAGCGCAAGCGGCGGCGTGGGGAACGCCATACTGAATGCCGAGGCCATCGGGGCCAACGCCTTTGCCTTGTTTACACGTAACCAACGCTCGTGGGTGAGCAAGCCGCTGCCACAGCTGGAAATCGACGGCTTCCGCGCGCTGCTCGTCGACCGCGGTTTCAAGCCGGAAATGGTGCTGCCGCACGACAGCTACCTCATCAACCTCGGCTCGCCCGACGAGGAGACCCTTCAAAAATCTCGTGCCGCCTTCCTCGACGAGATGAAACGTGCCGAGCAGCTCGGCCTAACCATGCTGAATTTCCACCCCGGCAGCCACCTTAACAAGATCAGCGAGGAGGAATGCCTCGACCAGATAGCCCGCGAGGTCAACCTCGCGTTGAGCCAGACCGAGGGCGTGACGGCCGTGATAGAGAACACCGCCGGTCAGGGCACCAACCTCGGATGGAAGTTCGAGCATATCGCCCGCATCATCAGCGGCATCGACGACAAGAGCCGCGTGGGCGTCTGCATCGACACCTGCCACACCCTCGCCGCCGGCTACGACCTCTCGACAGAGATGGGCTATATGTTCTGCTTCGAGGAGTTCGACCGCCTGATAGGACAGCAGTACCTCCGCGCCATCCACCTCAACGACAGCAAGAAGAATGCAGGAAGTCATGTCGACCGCCACGAAGTACTGGGCGAAGGATTCTTGGGAAAAGCTTTCTTCTCGCGCTTCATGCACGACCCGCGCTTCGACAACATGCCCATCATCCTCGAGACCCCCGACCCCTTGCGCTGGGCCGAAGAAATCAAATGGTTACGGAGCCTATGACGACAAAAAAACTCTCCATCCTCAGCATGGCTGTCCTTATGCTGGTGGCTTGTGGGACCCGGCAAGAAACCTGTAGTGTCGACACCGCGCTGGTACTGACAGAAGACAGCATCCCCGCAGACCTTTGCTATGAAATCCGTGAGCGAAATAGAATGGGCGTATGGGTGGATTCCACCGGAAATATATTCCTTAACCACGACTTTACAAACACTCCACCACCTCCGCCACCACCAGGTGAGCCCGCCTATGAATATGAGGACGACCGCGTGCCGTGCGACATCGGCCAACTGCGTGGGAAAGTGATACACTTTCTCACAAACCCCAACGACGAGGACACCTTGCCAGAGAAGAATATAATAGACATCCCTCTGCTGGGTGAATACCTTGTGAGCAAAGGTGGTGTGTCGCTGCTCACGATGGAAGGTGCTCCAGAGGAGTCTGTCGACCATGTGTGCCACGAGCTTGCCGCCGCCATCATAATCTTGCGAGACTCCCTCTCTCTCAAAGCCTTCGGTATGCACTACTGCGAACTCACCGACGACCAAGCCGCCGCTATCCGCACCGCCATACCGACACCTGTCTATAATCCCCAGCTCAACCGTTTCTACAAAAATGCCGGCGATGACTAACCGGAAACACACCTGCCGCTCATCTTCCTCTATGCTGAAAGATTGAAGCAATATGCAACCTTTACATCTAAAAGAAATAATGAAACAGGTCAATAAAAACATCATAACCTAAAAATAATGACGAGAACCAGACACATCCTGCCGGTGATAATTCTTATGCTCAGCGCATTAGGTGCCGAGGCACAGAATTCTTATTTCTCCCCCCCAACCGATGAAACCTATGCATTGCATGGGAACGTCAAGGAAGTTCTCCTAACTGGGCAATTAACAGATATGGATAAGACCGACACTCTCTACCTGCATTTCAACGAGGATGGGATGCTTCTGGAGAGCAGGTATTCGACATACGTAGGTGAGCTTCCAAACACCACCTATCGCTATAACGACGGGAAGATTGTGGAGAGATTAAACTTCGATGACAGCAGCTGTTTCCATGACACATACCTCTACGGAGCCGACGGATGTCTGACGGAAGTGATTCGCACCTATAGCGAAGAGGAGAAAATCATTGACATCGACACCTTTTACTTCATCTGCGACGAGTTTTGCCGCATCACCTCAGAAGGACGAGCCTTCCCGACGCTCTACACATACAACGAAGCAGGTCTTGTCGCAACAATGATATACGATGACAACCTTATCCTCTATGAATACGATGCACAGAACTTGTTGGAGAAAGAAATCTGGAAAGAAGGCGGTAGCGAGAAAGTCACCGTTTACATCCGCGATGAATATGGCAATATTACTGACGAGATAATATCTTATCCCCATGTGGGGACCATCAAGCGACACGTCAGTTACAATACACTCGACCGCCACGGAAACTGGACAACCCTTACAGATGACGGTATGACATTCCAACGTTCCATCACCTACTACGACGAATAAACCAATAATCTTATCAACCATATGACACCCACCCTACACCCCGACACCCTGCCCTTCCTGCAGGAACTGACAATGAACAACAACCGCCCGTGGTTCAACGACCACAAGGATAGATGGCTGGCCATCAAGGCTGACTTCGAGGTTTTTACCCAGGCTCTAATTGACGAGATGGTGCGCTATGACGACACGCTGGTGGGCCTGACGGCCAAGAACTCGGTGTACCGTATCTACCGAGACACTCGCTTCTCGGCCGACAAGACACCCTACAAGACCCATATCGCCTGCTTCCTCAGCAGCTGGGGGCCGAAGAACAGCGGCGTGCCGGGCTACTATTTCCAGCTGGGCACCGAAGAGGCCTACGGTCTGAAGGGCACCTGCAACCTCGGCGGCGGCATCTTCATGCCCTCGCCCGAAGCCCTCAACGCCATCCGTCAGGAAATATTCTACTGCACCGACGAATTCTTGGCCATCATGAACGAGCCGTCATACAAGAAGCACTTCGGCTCGGAGTTCTTCACCATGAAGAAGCTGCAGCGCGTCCCCAAGGGCTACCCTGCCGATTGGGAATATGCCGACCTGCTGAAATACAAGGACTACTGCACCAGCTATACTATGCCAGAAAAGCTCCTCGCGAGCGAGAAGCTTTTCGATGAGGTATTGAAAGTGTGGCGTGCCAGCGTGCCGCTGAACCGCTTTTTGCAGCGGTGTCAGCTTGACTGACAACCATGCAAAAGAAGGGCGATGGAAGACCTCAGGAAATAATCGAAGCAATAAGCTCCTTTATAGCAGGAATCAGGGGAGCGACGAGACACACAATCAGTGCCACGGGTGCCACGAAGCGCACGAGGAAATAGTAGAACACCTTGAACCCCGCGACTTTCATCACGCCGTGGTTGGAGAGTTCGTCATGGATCTCTTCCTTCTTCATAAACCATCCAAAGAAAATGATGGTCAACAGAGCGCAAATCGGCGGCAGATAGGAACCCGTGAGTGTGTCGAGCCAGTCGAAAAGCGACATGCCGGCAGGCTTGAAACCATTGAGCAGCCCCCCCTCATAGGAATAGGCCGCCACCACAGCAAGAGCAGCCAAAATAATCGAAAGGAGGATGGCCGACGTGGAGCGCTTCTTGCCGTATTCCGCCCCCCAGGCCGTCAGGGCCTCGAGCAACGAGATGGCCGACGTCAGCGCCGCCACTGCCAGCAGCAAGAAGAATGCGCCACCAAAAAACATACTGCCCACCTGTCCCATGGAGTTGAAGACCACAGGCAGCACGTTGAACACCAGGCTGGGACCGCCAGCGGGGTCCTGACCGCTGGCGAAGACTGCCGGGAAGATAGCCACACCCGCCAGAATGGCAATGGCGGTGTCGCACACGGTAATCCACATAGCACTCTTGAAAATGCCGTCATTCTTGGGGAGATAGCTGCCATAGACAATCATCACACCCATACCCACCGACAGCGAGAAAAGAGACTGGCCGAGGATGGCCAGCACCCCCTCCGTCGTGAGCTGCGAGAAGTCGGGGCTGAACAAATAGGCCAGTCCTTTCGAGGCACCCGGAAGGGTCAGCGAGCGCACGCAGAGCAGCACTACCAGCACCAAAAGGATGGGCATCAGAATCTTGGAGACCTTCTCAATGCCGTTCTGCACACCGCCGAGGATAATCAGCAGCGTAAGCACGGCGAAAATGACAAGGCACACCACCGGCGCCACCGGCGACGATGCGAAGGCAGCGAAATGAGTGGCAAAATCGCCGTCGGCTATCGAGGCCAAGGTGCCGCTGACCGACTCCCAGAAGTAGTTCAGCGTCCAGCCCGAGATGACAAAGTAAATACAAAGGATGAGGAAGCTGGTAATAAGACCCAGCAGACCCACATAACGCCAGTTCCTATGCTTGGGACGCAGCTCCTCATAGGCTCTCATGGGAGTATGCCCTGTGCGGCGACCGATCACGAACTCGCTCATCAGCAATACCATGCCGATAAGAAAGACGAACAGCAGGTAGACGATGATGGCGGCGCCGCCACCATACTTGCCGCAGATATAGGGGAAACGCCAGATGTTGCCCAGGCCGATGGCCGACCCGGCGGCAGCCATAATGGCACCGAACGAAGAAGAGAATCCAGAATTATTATTTGCCATGCGTAAGTATTTAGTAAAAATATGGAGACGCGCCGAAGCACGTCTCCATACAGTGTTACAAATCAAATTTTATTTATCCTTCTTGATGTTAGGCTCCTCAAGGCCGTAGTTCTTTCTGCGGTCCTCAATCTTGAGGAAGATGCTCAGGAAGAAAGCGAGGATACCAAACGTCGAGAAGATAATCATCGGGACCAGATAGCCACCAGTGGAAGCCAGAACGGCACCAATCAGCATGGGCACCAAGCAGAGACCAATGTTCTGCACCCAGAAGATGAGGCAGTAGGCGCTACCGAGCACTTTCTCGTCGATGATTTTAGGCACCGAGGGCCACAGAGCAGCCGGAACAAGCGAGAAGCTGACACCCAACGTCACAATCAGCAGCACGGCGAACCATTTCTGCGGATAGAGCGGCAGGAGGAAGGCGAAGCTCAGGTGGCAAACAATCATGATGATGGCACCCACCATCAGCATCGAAGCACCTTTACCTTTACGGTCGAGGAAGATGCCGAGGAAGGGGGTGAGGCACATGGCCAGGATGGGGAACACGCTGAAGAGCTGGGCACCCGTCTGGGCGTCAACCTTAAGGGTCACCTCGAGGAAGTTGGGGGCGAAACGCTGGAAGGGGAAGATGGCGCTGTAGTAAAGCACGCAAAGACCGGCAACAATCCAGAACATACGGCTCTTGAAAATCTTGCCAAGGTCACTGATATGGAACTCGTCCTCGGGCGACTTCTCCTCGGTAGCCATACCGGCTGCCACAAGCTGCTTGTCGAACTTCTTGTCCATCACGCAGAACACGATGAAGAAGATGAGGCCGATGCAGAGCAGGAGGGAGCAGAAAGCCACAGGAGCCACGATGGACTGCATCGTCTCGGTGCCGAACTTGGCAGCGATAATGGGAGCAATCCACATCACGGCAAAGACACCCAGACGGGCAATGGCCATCTCAAGACCCATAGCCAGAGCCATTTCCTTGCCTTTGAACCATTTTGCAATCGATTTCGACACCGTGGTACCGGCCATCTCACAGCCGCAGCCAAAAATCATAAAGCCCAGAGAAGCCATCTTGGCACTAGCAGGCATGGCCACCCACCAAGAATTGAGCCACTCGGCCAGACCAGTGGTCTGGAACCAGTCGCTGATACCGATATACTTGATACCGGCACCCACAACCATCAATGAGGCCGACAGAACGCCAGTAAAGCGGATACCCATCTTATCGAGGATGATACCGGCAATAAACAGGAAGCCGCACACATTGAGAATGTACTCAGCGGAAGCGTAGTTACCAAAGGCATTGTCACTCCAGCCACGGGACTGTTCTACAAGAGTTTTCAGAGGTGACATCACGTCTACAAACATGTAGGCGAAGAACATCATCAGGGCAATCAGTATGAGCGCCGACCAGCGGGCCACCGGATTGTCGTTCATTAATTGATAAACTTTTTTAGCCATAATGTATTATTTAATTATTATTTATCTTCTATAAACAACACTTTACACATGGACAGACCATGCACAATGATTTTGCAAAGATACGAAGAAAAAATGACATAGCGGTGACAAATTGAAAAAAAGTTAAAATTAACATTTAACAAGTACCATCAAGGGACAAACAACCTACCATCGACCTACCAACACCGTATCATCTCCTACCATAGTCGGACTTTGGTAGGAGTTGGTACGGTGTTGGTACGGTGTTGATACGGAGATGATGCTGATTTTGTGCTAGTTACAAATAGGCAATTTTTTGCGTTTTTTTACGTTATGGAAGCATGGAATATATTTTTGAGAACACCGACATAGTCAGGGACTATGAATGTGATATTCAGGGCATTGTAAACAATGCCAACTATCAGCACTACATGGAGCACTCGCGGCACCTATATATCATCGGGCGCGGGGTGAGTTTCGCCGAATTGCACGAACAAAGTATCGATGTGGTGGTGGCGCGGTTCGAAATCAAATACAAGGTGCCGCTGCGTCCCTGCGACGAGTATGTCTGCCGTCTGCGACCCGAGAAGCAGGGCATCCGCTACGTGTTCCACCAGGCTATCTTCCGCAAGGCCGACAACAAGCTCTGCTGTCAGGCGCAGGTGGACTGCGTGGCCACGATGGGCGGCCGCCTCATTAGTGGTCACCCCAAGCTCGACGCCCTGCTGCCACAATCATAAATAATGTTAAATAACCGACCCCTTTGTAGTAATTTGGAAGAAAGTCTGTTATAATATTAGCATGAGTAAGTTTTTTGCCACATTATGCCTGCTGTTGTCCGTCAGCCTGACGGCCCCGGCGCAGAACAGCCAGCTGACCCTCCGCAAGGGTGACTACCGGATGGACGGGAACCTCGTCGTCACCAACGACAGTATCCTGCAACGTATTCGAAGCGAGCGCTTTGAAACAATCCACCTGGAGACGCCACACAATGGTTTTAAACTGTTGAAATCTCGTTATTGGAGGGGGCCGAGCGAGGAGCCGGCCGATTGCGACGGTACGTTCGTCGTGGAAAAGGACGGCCTCGTATGGCTTCGCGACGGCAACCGTATGTCCATCTACCGGCGTTGGGAGCCCGACTACTTGTTCCGGAACGCAAAGGAGATGATAGCGGTTGACGTCCGACTGACTGACTTCGGCATGTACCACCCGCGCGGCGAGGACGACACCGCCACCACCCACCCCTACCCCGGCACCGCCGTTGCTTTCCGCCATGCCGACGAGGAGTACTATATCCCCATAGGCGACAGCGTGCCCTGGAACACCGAAGATGCAACGATTCACGACAGCGTGCGCCTCACCATCAGCATCCAGCGGGACCGACGAGGCCCCCACGGCGAAAGTCCCTACACCGAGGTGGTGGCCGTGGAGCGCATCCGTGTGCCTGGCGAGGTGGACACCATCGGCCGCTTCGTCTGCTACAACGGCGACACCATCTATATCACCAACAAAGAGGCAAACTGGGAGGTATTCTCTTACTCCGTTGGTGACCACCCGAGGCTCCTCCCGGAGCACGACAACCTCGAGACGCTGCATATTCTTCATCTGCGTAAGCCCTTGGCCATAAAGATGATGGGTGTGTTCTTCAAGTACGTGCAATATTACGACCGAGGCAACCGCCAATGGACGGTAAAGTACTACCGCACAACTCCCAAGGACCTTGGCGCGCAAGGGGCGTGGCCGTCCGACATGTATACAATCTACCTACAGGAGGAACGATTCTAAGAAAAAGATGTGCCCGCAGGCCTTCGGCCTGCGGGCACACAATTTATAGCATCCCTCGCAGATTATTCCACGTTGAGGAGGTAGTAGTTCTTCTTGCCTTTTTGGACGAGGATGCAGCCGCTGGCGAGGATGTCGGCGGCAGAGAGGGTGCAGTCCTCCCCTACCTTCTGCTTGTTGACGCTGATGGAGTTCTGTTTCAGCTCGCGGCGGATAGCGCCCTTGCTCTCGAACATGCCCACCTCGGCAGCGAGGTCGACCAGCGAGGGGTTGGCCTCGATGGCGGCGCGGCTGACGGTGAACTGGGGCACACCTTCGAAGACACTCAAGAGGGTGTCGCGGTCGAGGGCGTTGAGCTGCTCAGTGGTGGCTTTGCCGAAGAGGAGCTCTGAGGCGGCGATGGCGGTATTGTAAGCCTCTTCGCCGTGGACGCGGACGGTGATGTCTTTGGCCAGGGCTTTCTGGAGGATGCGCTGTTCGGGAGCCTCGGCGTGCTGTTTCTCGAGGGCTTCAATCTCTTCCTTCGAGAAGAGGGTGAAGATGCGGATATACTTGGCGGTATCGACATCGGAGCAGTTGAGCCAGAACTGGTAGAACTTATAGGGGCTGGTTTTGGCGGGGTCGAGCCACACATTGCCGCCTTCGGTCTTGCCGAACTTGGTGCCGTCGGCCTTGGTGATGAGGGGGCAGGTGAGGGCGAACGCCTCGCCGCCTTCCATGCGGCGGATGAGCTCGGTGCCGGTGGTGATGTTACCCCACTGGTCGCTGCCGCCCATCTGGAGCTTGCAGCCCTTGGTGCGATAGAGGGTGAGGAAGTCGTAGCCCTGGAGGAGCTGGTAGCTGAACTCGGTGAACGAGATGCCAGTCTCCATGCGCTTCTTCACGCTGTCCTTGGTCATCATGTAGTTGACGGTGATATGCTTACCCACGTCGCGGATGAAATCGAGGAAGAGGTAGTCCTTCATCCAGTCGTAGTTGTTGCAGATCTCGGCGCCATTGACGGGGTTGTCGAAGTCGAGGAAGCGCTCGAGCTGGTGGCGGATGCACTGCACGTTGTGCTGGATTTCCTCGACGGTGAGGAGTTTGCGTTCCTGGGCCTTGAAGGAGGGGTCGCCGATCATGCCTGTGGCGCCGCCGACGACGGCGAGGGGCTTGTGGCCTGCCATCTGGAGGTGTTTGAGGAGCATGATAGAGACGAGGTGGCCGATATGGAGGGAGTCGGCGGTGGGGTCGATACCCACGTAAGCCGTGGTAACTTCTTTATTGAGTTGCTCTTCGGTGCCGGGCATGATGTCGTGAATCATGCCGCGCCATTTGAGTTCTTGGACGAGGTTAGTGTTCATAGGGTTAATGGATCTATATATATAATATTATATGTATTCATTAATTTAATAAAAGAGGTGCTGCTCTTTCGGGCGGCACCTCTTTTTTTGTGTTATCGTGCCCGATTAGCGAACCATCATCTTGGCGGTGGCGGTGTGGCCACTGATGATGACGTTGATCAGATACATACCCTTGGCCATACCGTCGGTATTGAGGGTGATGAGCTGCTCGCCTTCGGCGATGTGGCCGAGGTTGCGGCTGATGACGCAGCGGCCGTTGAGGTCGTAGACACGGAGGATACCGTTGCCGGCGACGGCGGCGTTGATGGCGAGGTTGGCTTCACCGTAGACGGGGTTGGGGAAGAGGTTGAGGCTGTTGATGCCGTTGTTGCGGACGACGGGGATGTCGACGACGGGCTCGTAATCCTGAGGATCGGAGACCTCGTTGACGGTGTCGGTGACATAGGTCATATCCATGAAGATACCGCGGCCATAGGTGCCGAAGTAGAGGGCGCGGGGCCATTTGGTCTTAGCGAAGACCATGTTGTTGGCATTGACGCCGGTGTGGGTGAGGGTGCGGCGGACAGGCAGCTTGCCGGTCTGCTGGACGATAGCGGTCACGGGAACGCCGGTGATGTTGTTGTAGACGTTCCAGGAAGTGCCGTTGGTGGAGGTGAAGACACCGTTCTCGGTACCGACATAGATGGTGCCGGTGCTATCCTCGACGAGGGCGCAGTAGGCGGGGATATTGGCGTAGCCGTTGATGGCGGCGGGGGTCAGGGTAGTGAGGTTGGTGGAGGCGTTGTTGATGATAGCCACATTGGGCATGGTGTCGCAGAAGTCCTCGAAGGTGAGGATGAGGCGATCCTGGCCGGCGCGGTTGTCGACGGCGATGGAGCTGATGGGACGGTTGATCCACTTGCTGCCGTTGAAGGCGAAGGTGTCGATGTGGATGATGGGGTTGGTGTTACCCGGGTCGAGCATCAGGTCTTCGTAGACGTTGTTGTTAGACTTGGTGTAGTTGATGTTCTCGAAGCCGCTGAGGCGGAAGAGCATGGACTTGTGGGTGAGGACATCGTAGGCGGAGACGAACACGAAGCGGCCGTCGCGGCTGAAGGCTGCGGAGCGGGTGCGGGTGTTCTCGAAGCCGGCGTTGGAGGGGATGATGGTGATGAGGGGAGCCCACCACATGAGTTTGTCGTAGAGGGTAGCGTCGCTGGAGTTGTAGACCTTGGTGAAGTCGGTGGGCATCCAGGAGTAGAAGACGGAGTAGTTGGTGGAGCTGCTCATACCGCCGACGACGGTGTTGGCGACGACGAGCATACGGGACTGGATGGGGTTAAGCACCTTGATGGAGTCGGAAGCGAGACGCTTGTGGTTGCCGGGCATGTTGACGTCGGCGTTGGTGAAGGTGTACTCGAAGGGGTATTCGGAGTTGGCGCGGCTGTTGAAGTTGGCCTTGTCGCCAGCCTTCATCTCGAAGCGGCCGGCGCGGCCGGTACCGACGGGGATGGTGTCGATGACGGTGACGTGCTCACCGACAGCGGTGATGGAGTCGCGATACTGGAGTCTGACGGCGCGGGTGGTTCCGGGGAGGGACAGCCAGACGGTGTCGTAGACGTTGCCGCGTTTGCGGAAGATGTATCCGAGGGTGTCGACACAGACTTTGATAGAGTCTTTGAAGATGGTGTTGTTGTCGGTCTCCCAGAGGGTCATCTGGCTGATTTCGGGGCCGCCGTTGAGGTGGTCTTCATGGACGAAGGCGTCGCCGATGGTCCAGGTGGTGGTGTTGGTGTAGTCGAGGTAGTCGGCATAGGCGCGGCCGAAGTTGGCGTTGGAGGAGGAGGTGAAGATGACGCGGCGCGAGAGAGGAGCGAGCTGCTGGAAGGCGGAGGCAGCGACATTGCCGCCGTTGCCGGTCCAGATGATGTTGGCGTCGTTGTTGAGGAGGAGGCTACCGTCGTTGTACCAGGAGATCTCCTGCTGTGCGCGGTGGGCGGAGTCGACGTTGTGGTCAAGGTAGGGCTCGATGAGGGGGCAGGCGTTGCTGTTGGCGCCGCTGATGAGGGTACCGTCGGGGCTCACGGCGAGGCCGTTGATCTGGACGTTGTTCATACCGCGGTTCTCATTGCTGAAGGAGACGAAATTGTTGGAGGTGGAGTAGACGCCGCCGTCGGTGGCGATGTAGTAGACGACATTCTTCTCACCTTCCTCGTAGCGGACGATGGGGAGGATCTGGTGGATGCCGGAGTGGACGAAGCTATAGTTGTTATAGACGGAGGACATATAGTCGCCGGCGTTGAGTTCGAACTCGCTGGCGGAAGCCTGGTTCCACTGGTAGTAGGCACCTTCGAGGATACCTTCGCCGACCTGCACGTTGGTACCGCCGAGGGCGACACGACGAGGATTCTCGGGGTCGATGGCGATAGCGCCGCAGAACTTACCGGAGTTGGCGGTGAAGGGCATCACGGAGGAGGTGGTGAGGGTGTTCCAGGTGTGGCCGTCGGTGGTGACGTAGAGGGCGTCCATGAGGCCGCTGGCGTTGATGGTCATAGCGTAGAGGTAGGTGTTGGCCACGTTGGTGTCGGCGTGCGAGATAGCCAGTTTGATGGCGATGTTGGTGCCGCCGAAGGCGCTGTTGGTGGTCGAGATGTTGTTGTAGGTCACAGGAGCGGGAGCCGTAGCGTCGCCGATGCTGTAGAGCTGGTTGCCGCTGGCGAAGTAGGCGGTCTTACGGGCGGAGGAGATGACGATCTCGTCGACATTGCCCACGAAGACGACGTCGTAGTTGTTGGGGAGGTTCCAGAGGCTGCTGGAGGCGTTGGCATCCATGCTCCAGCGGTAGAGGCCCGTGCTGGTAGCGACATAAAGGTAAAGTTTCTCCATGCCGTTCACGGTGCGGACGATGTAAGCGATGTCCTTAACCACAGTGAAGTCGTCGTTATCGACGGTAGAGGCGATGGGCTGGAACTCGGAGGTCTGGGGGTTGAAGCGATAGACGCCGGAGCCTTTGAGGGAGCGTTTGGTGAAGTTGGTACCATAGGAGTAGTCGTTGCTACCGGTACCGATAAAGACGGTATTGTCGGGACCCTGAGCGAGGCAGCTGATGGGGAGCGAGACCTCTCTGTTGTTAACAAAGTAAGGGACGCGGTGCCAGATGCCGGTATTGGCGGCGAGGCGCTCGATGTTGTTGGCATCGATACCGGGGATGTTGGAGTAGAGGGTGCGGAGGATGTTGGTGTCGGCGGACTTAACGAAGAGGCCACCAGTGGCCGCGCCGGCGTAGATTGTGGTGTTGTTCGTGTCCTGACGGTCGAGGCAGAGACTGGTAACGTGGCCACCGACGTTGGCGGGGCCGATTTCGAAGAATTTGTTACCGGACTGGGCGTTGGCAGCCCCTCCAGCCAAAGTCAGGAGGCCTACATACAAGCCGAGAAGTACTTTGTTTCTTTTCATAAGTTATTTAATATTAATTAGTTATTTTATTTTCAAACAAATCAATTAACGTACAAAGATACAATTTTTTCTTTAATTATAAAGAATTATTTTTATTTTATTGAAAAAAAACGGTGGCAGATAGGGTGTAAAGGGGTGAAATCATAATTTTATTTAAAAATACAATAAAGGCGTTTTTTTTTAGTTAATGGAGAAAACATAAAAATAAAAAAAATATGGAATCTGTAAATATTCAGGAACTTAATGAGCGCATTGGACGCGAGAGTGCTTTTGTGGATATGTTGACACTCGAGATGGGCAAGCAGATTGTGGGGCAGAAGCATATGGTAGAGGGACTGCTTATCGGCCTGCTGAGTAACGGACATGTGTTGCTGGAAGGTGTACCTGGATTGGCCAAGACGTTGACCATCACCACGCTGGCGAAAGCTATCGATGCAAAGTTCAGCCGCATACAGTTTACCCCCGACCTGCTGCCTGCCGACCTTATCGGCACGATGATATACAGCCAGAAGAGCGAGTCATTCCAGGTGAAGAAAGGACCTATCTTCAGCAACTTCATCCTCGCCGACGAAATCAACCGTGCCCCTGCCAAGGTTCAGAGTGCCCTGCTGGAGGCCATGCAGGAACGCCAGGTGACAATAGGCGAGCAGACCTTCAAGCTGGAGGAGCCGTTCCTGGTGTTGGCAACACAGAACCCGATAGAGCAAGAGGGCACCTATCCGCTGCCCGAAGCACAGGTGGACCGCTTCATGCTGAAGGTGGTGATTGGCTACCCGAAGAGAGAAGAAGAGCGTGAGATTCTTCATCAGCAGGTGAATGGTGGTGCCGGCTCAAGATTGAATGGAGAAAGCAAGGCTGTAGTGAAGCCAGAGGATATCCTAAAAGCCAGAGAGCTGGTTCGCGAAGTGTATATGGACGAGAAGATTGAGAACTATATCACCGACATCATCTTCGCCACGCGTTTCCCCGGACAGTATGGTCTGGAGAAGCTGCAGCCGCTGATCAACTATGGCGCATCGCCGCGCGGCAGCATCAACCTGGCCGCCGCCGCCAAAGCCTATGCCTTCATGAAACGCCGCGGATACGTGATTCCCGAGGACGTGCGAGCCATTGCGATGGATGTGTTGCGTCACCGTATCGGTCTGACCTACGAAGCCGAGGCTGAGAATATTACGAGCGAGGAGATCGTGAACGAGGTGCTGAACCGTGTGGATGTGCCTTAATTCAGTGTTCAGTGTTTAGTGTTCAGTGTTTAGTGTTCAGTGTTTAGTGTTCAGTTATGAACGAAGACATAATCAAGAAAGTCCGCAAAATCGAGATAAAAGCGAGGGGACTGAGCCAACAGATGTTCAGCGGTGAATACCATTCGGCGTTCAAAGGGCGCGGAATGATGTTCAGCGAGGTGAGGGAGTACCAGTACGGCGACGACGTGCGCAATATCGACTGGAACGTAACGGCACGTCTGGCACATCCGTATGTGAAGGTATTCGAGGAGGAGAGGGAGATGACGGTGATGCTGCTGGTAGACGTGAGCGGGAGCAACCGTTTCGGCACCCAAGGGCAGTTCAAGGAAGAGCTGGCCGCCGAGGTCTCCGCAACACTGGCGTTCAGCGCGATAGCGAACAACGACAAGGTGGGTGTGATTCTTTTCAGCGACCAGATTGAGAAGTTCATTCCACCGAAAAAAGGCCGCACACACATCCTGCGCATCATCCGAGAACTCATCACTTTCCAGCCTGAATCGAACGGTACCGACCTAAGCCTGGCGTTGCGCTATTTCTCCAACGTCACCAAGCGGCGTTGCACGGCATTCCTGCTGAGCGACTTCATTGGTAACGAGAAAGGCGTGGCGAAAAAGGAGAGCTGGACCGAAGCGTTAAAGCTGGCAGCGGGAAAGCACGACCTCGTGGCCTTGCGGCTAGTGGACCGAGAGGAAGGACGAATGTCGAACGTAGGCCTCGCAAAGTTCTACGACCCGGAGAGCGGAGAGACGCTATGGGTAGACACGGGAAGCGCCGAGGTGAGGAAGATGGTGGACAGACGCTTTGAGGAGCACGGGAAAGAACTCGACCAGACCATGCGGCGCTACGGCGTGGACATGACGACGCTCTGGACCGGCGAAGACTTTGTGAAGCCGCTGAGAGGGCTGTTTGCCAAAAGGAGCTAAGACGGCAGGAGGCAAGAGATTAAGGAGACAAACTAAATGAAAAAGATATTCATCATAGGATTCATAGGCTTGACGGGCTTGTTGAGCGAGGTCTATGGTCAGGCGAAGCTGAGTGACGACACCATCCAGCTGGGTGGTCAAACAACGCTGACGGTAACGAACGCACGCCTGTATCCGACACCCGAGATACTGAACAACAACACCATCGAGGTGGTTGGAGAGCAGACGTTCGACACAGCGAAGCATACCCAAAGCACGGTGCTGACGAGTTTCGAGCCCGGCGTGCATTACGTGATGCTGAGTGCCGTAGACTCGATGCCGCTTGTGGTGCTCGACGTAGATGTGGACACCACCGCCCGCGCCGACATCAAGGACATTGCCGACATCGAGCGTGCCCCCTACTCTTTCTGGGAAATCTTCCGATGGGTGTTGCTGGGACTGGGCATCATCGCCCTCGGTTTACTCGGCTGGTGGCTCTACACCCACCGGAAGAAAATCCAAGAGGTGCTGGGACCGCATGAGCCTGTCGACACTCGCACTCCCGAAGAGCGTGCCCTCGACAGCCTCGAGGAGCTGCGACGCAAACAGCTGTGGCAGGCCGGGAGAGTCAAGGAATATCATACCGAGTTGACCGACATTGTACGTCGTTTCATTGAGGAAGCCACGGGCATCCGCGCCACGGAGTTGACGAGCGACGAGACCATTGAGGCAGTGGAGAGTGGAGAGTGGAGAGTGGAGAGTTCCCTGCTACGCAGCATCTTCACCACTGCCGACCTGGTGAAATTCGCCAAGAGTGAGCCGCAGCCCTACGAGCACGACCACTCGATGAATCAAGCTGTGGAGTTTGTCAAGATGCTATGGCAGAGCATAAAGCCCACCGAGACGTCAAACGGGGAGGAGGTGAAGGATGAATAACATAACCTTTGGGCATCCGTGGATGCTGCTGGGTTTGATACTGGTGCCGCTGCTTATCGGGTGGTGGATGTGGCGTTACAGGAAGCAGGAGGCAGCATTGCAGCATTCGAGCACTTCGTTTCTGAAGGGAGTGAAGAAGACCTTGCGCCAACGCCTTCGCTGGCTACCCTATGCCTGCCGCGTTGTCGCCGTAGCCGCCGTGGTGGTGGCGCTGGCGCGTCCGCAGAGCCGTCTGAGCCGCGAGGAGATGACGGTGGAGGGCATCGACATCGTGCTGGCTGTCGACCTGTCGGGAAGCATGCTGGCCGAGGACTTCCGGCCGAACCGACTGGAGGCTGCCAAGAGTGTTGCTGAGAACTTCATCAAAGGCCGCAAGAGCGACCGCATAGGTCTGGTAGTCTTCGCCGGAGAGTCATTCACACAGGTGCCGCTGACGGTAGACCACCAGGTGCTGCTGAAGCAGCTGAAGAGCCTGAAAAGCGGCACGATGCGCGACGGAACGGCGCTGGGCGACGGCCTGGCTACGGCCATCAACCGCATCAAAGACAGCGAAGCCAAGAGCAAAGTCATCATCCTGATGACCGACGGCGTAAACAACCAGGGCAGCGTAGACCCGCAGAGTGCTGCCGAGATCGCCGCCATGTACAACATACGTCTCTACACCATCGGCATCGGCACCAGGGGCAAAGCCCCCTACCCTTTCCGCGACGAGCTGGGCAGGGTGCATTACCAGAATGTGGATGTCGAAATCGACGAAGCCCTGATGAAAGAGATGGCTGGTGCCACGAAGGAGGGACAGTATTTCCGCGCCACGAACAAGGGTGCCTTGGAGGAGATTTTCGAGAAGATTGACAAGATGGAGAAGAGCAAGATTGACGTGACACAGTATGCTCAGACGAAAGATGAGTTCTCCAAATGGCTGTGGCTGGCGCTGATAGCCTTGGGTCTAGAGGCCCTCGTCAAATGGGGCTGGTTCAAACTATAACTTCAAACGTAAAACGTAAAAAGTGATACATTTCGAACATATAGAGTATTTGTGGTGGCTGGTGGCAGTGGCTGCCGTCGGAGTGCTGTGGGGACTGATGAGCTGGCGGAGCCGCCGTCGGCTGGAGCAGTGGGGCGACAAGAAAATGTTCGGACGCCTGATTCCCGACGCCAAACGGTGGCGTCCGGCGACGAAGATGGCGCTGACGCTGACAGGTGCCACGCTCATTGTAGTAGCACTGGCGAACCCACAGATAGGGACGAAAATAGAGAAAGGCAAACGCAGCGGCAGCGATATAGCTATCTGCCTCGATGTGTCGAACAGCATGATGGCTGAAGACCTGCAGCCCAACCGTCTGGAACGCGCCAAACGGGTGGTCGCCAACCTGATGAGCGAGATGACCGGTGACCGCGTGAGCCTCGTGGTGTTTGCCGGAGAGAGTTTTATACAGATGCCACTCACCGGCGACTATAGCGCCGTCAAGCTGTTCCTCGACCAGATAGACTGCTCGATGGTCGGCACCCAGGGTACCGCCATCGGAGACGCCATAGAGAAATCCATGGAGACCTTCGGCTGGGGCGACCCCGACCGCGAATGGAAGACCTCGAACGGAAGGGCCATCATCGTCATCTCCGACGGCGAGAACCACGAAGACGATGCCGTAGGTGCCGCGAAGAAAGCCGCAAAAGAAGGTGTGCGCGTGAGCACTGTGGGCATGGGTCTGGCCGACGGAGCCCCTATCCCCAACCATTCGCCTCGCAGCCGCGGCTACGGTTACAAACGTGACCGCGAGGGCAACGTCATCATGACTCGCCTCAACGAGCAGATGCTGCGCGACATCGCGGAAGCGGGAAAGGGTGTCTATGTGCGGGCCGACAACAGCGGCAACCTCAGCGAGATAAAGTCGATGATAGAAAACCTCGAGAAGAAGGACTTCGAGGAGGCCTCCTTCAGCGCCTACGAGAGCCGCTACCAGTATCCGCTGGTGGCAGGACTTCTCTGCCTGCTGGCCGAGGTGCTGATTTTCGAACGCCGCAACAAAAAATGGAAGATTTTTTGATTTAGTAATCAAGTAGCCAGTTAAGCCAAATGAAAAAAGCACTTTATATACTTCTATTTTTTCAATTTTCAATTTTCAATTTTCAATTGATCTTTGCCCAGGGCGACATCCATGAGTTGCGCTCGGGAAACCGCTACTACCAGCGCGGCAAGTTCGACACCGCCGCGACACACTACCGCAGGATCCTTGATGTCGACAGCAACGATTTCGCCGGACAATACAATCTGGGCAACGCGCTCTACCGGCAGGGTAATTATCTCGAGGCAGCAAACCGCTACAGCAAAGCGCTGACAAACCGCAACCTCGACGACCGCCAGCGAGTCAACACCATGCACAACATGGGCAACAGTTTCTTCAAGCTGGCTCAGAGCGACAACGACCAGCAGACCCTGAAGACCGCCATCGAGTGCTACAAGGGCGCGCTGAAGGTAGACCCCAAAAACAACGACAGTAGATACAACCTGGCCATGGCGCAACGGCTGCTGAAAAAGATGCAACAGCAACAACAACAGCAAAACCAGCAGAACCAACAGCAGCAACAGCAGCAACAGCAGCAACAGCAGCAGCAGCAACAAAACAAAGACCAGAAGAAACAGGACCAGAAGAAACAGGACCAGAAGAAACAGCAACAACAGCAACAAAAAGGCGGAGACAAAGACAAAGACCAGCAACGCAAGCAGCAGGACTCCGACCAGCTGAACGACCAGGTGAAGAAGGAGCTGCAGCGCCAGAAAGACAAGCAGAAGCAGAACGGACAGAACCAACAGAACCAAGATCAAAAAGAGCAGAAAAACCAACAAAAGAAAGAGAATCAGTCCGACCCAAACAACCAAAACAACAACCAGCCCCAGCAGCAGAAAGAGAAAAGCCGTTCGGCGGGTCAGAAGTTCGACCCCACCAAGCAGAACGCCGAGCGTATGCTCGAGGCCGTAAAGAACAACGAGCGCCAGACCCTCAAAGACCAGCAGAAGAAGGCCAAAGTGGTCGGCGGAAAACATATCGAGAAAGAATGGTAGAAAATGAATGATGAGTGATGAGTGATGAGTGATGAATGATAATAGATGCTAAAATGAAGGAAAGAGCTAAAATTAATACAAGAAGACGGTTGTACATAATATTATTTGTCAGCCTGATTTTCAATTTTCAATTCTCAATTTTCAATTCTCTCCTGGCTCAGGAGATGACCGTCCAGGCTCCTAAATCGGTCTATGTGGGCGACAACTTTACCGTCACCTTCATCGTCAACGATATGGCACAGGACTTCCACGGTCCCTCTTTCAAGGGTTTTTCTCTTCGCTCCGGCCCCAACCGTGGCATACAGCAATCCACCTCGAACATCAATGGCCAATGGTCCTCTTCCACTCAGACCACCTTCTCCTACCGTCTCTTGGCTGATGTCGAAGGGACCTTTACTGTGGGCTCTGCCTCTTGTTCCGTGAACGGAAAGAAGATTTCTTCCAACAGCTTCACCATCAAGGTGGAGAAACTCAGTCAAGCCCAGCAGCAACAACGTAAACAACAGCAGCAACAGCAGCAACAACGCCGACAGAGCTACGACCCCTGGGCGCAGCAGCCTCAGCCGGCTTCGCAAATCGATGACAACAAGCTCTTCGCTCGCACTTCGGTGAGCAAAGCCAACCCCTACCAAGGGGAACAGATCATCGTCACCTATAAGATCTACACACAGGTGCCCATCAGCCAGTTCGCTATCGACAAACTGCCGGGTAACAAGGGCTTCTGGGCCGAGGACCTCTCCGCCAACCAGAATCGTGTGAAACAGTATGAGGAGACCGTCAACAACCGCCGCTACCAAGTGGCGGAGATTCGGCGCGGAGCACTCTTCCCCCAGGAGAGCGGCAAGCTCACCATCGAGCCCCTCGACCTCAACGTGCTGGCCCTCGTCCAGGCGCCACGTCGCCGCACCGGCACCATGTGGGACCTCTTCGACGACCCCTTCTTCAGCAACTACGCCACCCAAGCCGTCGAGTACCCCCTCCACACCAAATCCGTCTCTGTGACCGTCAAGCCCCTGCCCGAGGCTCCCGACAACTTCTCCGGCGCCGTGGGTTCCTTCTCCGTGAAGGGCGGTCTCTCTGCCGAAACGGTGAAGTCTAACGAGGCAGTCTCCTACAAGCTCACCCTCTCGGGACATGGCAACCTCATGCTCGTCACCCCGCCCACTCCCCAGTTCCCCACCTCCTTCGAGGTCTACGACCCCCAGATCGACGACAAGATCAGCAAGTCCGAGAACGGCATCTCCGGCTCCCGCACCTTCGAGTGGGTCGTCATTCCCCGCAGCCAAGGATCCTTCACCATCCCCGCCTACCAGTTCGTCTATTTCGATCCCTCCTCCGGCAGCTACTCCACCATCACCCTTCCCGCGCAGAGCATCGTCGTCGAGAAGGGCAAGGGCTCTTCCTCCTCCTTCTCGGGTAAAGACAATGTGCAGCTCCTCATCAACGACATCCACTATATCCACCCCGTCGCCAGCCTACAGAGCGTCAACGACAAGGCCAAGGTCGGCTGGTCCTTCTGTCTCGCGGCACTTCTCATCGCCGCTCTCGCCGCCGCTGCCGTCGTCTTCGGCCGCAGATACCAAGCCCAACGAGGCGACATCGACGGCATGCGCAAGAAGCGTGCCATCCGTATGGCCCGCCGACGCCTCAAGAAAGCCGCCGCATACCTCGGCTCCGACGACACCAAGCATTTCTACGAGGAGATCTACCGCGCCATCTGGGGCTGCCTCTCCGACAAATACAGCATCCCCCTCTCACAGCTCAACCGCGACACCGTCAACAGCTGCCTCCTCGAAAAGCATATCTCCGACCTCCAGCATCAGTCCATCATGAAGGTCCTCGAGGACGTCGACCTCGCCCGCTTCGCCCCAGGCAACCCCGAAACGCAGAAACAGCTCATCTACGACGAAGCCCTCAATATGATTGTCAACCTGGTATAAAATGAGTGATGAATGTTGAATGATGAATGTTGAATGATGAATTGAATGACGCGCCATTTAATCTCATTCAACAATAACCAAAACTCCAAAACGTAAAAACCCAAAACATGAAACCTATAATAAATAAGCAGATAGCTGGTAGCAGGCAGCCGATAGCCACTCCTCATTCCTCATTCCTCATTTTTAGTTTTTACCTTTTACTTTTTACTTTCACTGCCCCCGTTGCTGCTCAGAACGCCCTGACGCAGGCGCAGCAGGGTGACGCCGCCTTCAGCCAAAAGAACTACACCGCTGCCGTCGAAAACTACCGAAACGCCCTGTCGGCAGGTCAGACAAGTCCCGAGCTGCTCTACAACCTCGGCAATGCCTACTTCCGCCTCGACAGCCTCGCCCAGGCCATCCTCTACTATGAGCGCACCCTCCGTCTCGACCCCTCCTTCGACGACGCCCGCGAGAATCTCCAATTCGCCAACAGCCGCACCGTCGACCGCATCTCTCCCCTCCCCTCCTTCTTCCTCGCCGACTGGGTCCATACGCTCGCCTCGCGCATCTCCCTCCCCGCCTGGCGCATCATCACCCTCCTCGCCCTCGCACTCCTCGCCGCCGCCATCGTGGCCTTCCTCCTCTCCCACTCTCTGCACCGCCGCAAGCTAGCCTTCTCCGTAGCAGTCCTTTTCACAGTCCTCACCGTCGCCTCCTTCCTCCTGCTCCTCGCTGCCGTACACCACGCCAACGACCACTCGCAGGCCGTCGTCATGCAGCAGTCCGTGGCTGTCAAGAGCACCCCCGAAGAGGTAAGCCCCGACAAGCTTATCCTCCACGAAGGCACCAAGGTGACCATCTCACAGACCCTCTCCGGATACCACGAGATCGTCCTCGCCGACGGCACGAAAGGATGGTGCGACACCAACAGCGTGGAAAGGATATAAACGATGAGTGATGAGTGATGAGTGATGAATGATGAATGATGAGTGATGAGTGATGAATGATGAATTGGTAATGATTAATGGTTAATGATTAACGGTTATCGAAATAAGTGGATAGTAGGTAGTGGGCAGTGGGTAGCACTTAACCACAAATGCTACACACTACACTCTAACAACTACACACTACTTTGCGTCAGCCTAATTTTCATTTTTCATTTTTCATTTTTCAATTCACTCTACGGCCAGGAAGTCCGCTACCAGAGTGACTCCTCCTGCGGCTGCGACATCCTCTATGTCGACGGCTTCGAGACCCTCCGCGACGGCGACCTCTACGGCTTCCGCCGCTACGACGGAAAAGTCATAGTTCCCCCCACCTATAAATATGTGTCCACCTTCCGCGACGGCTACTGCCAGGTCTGGATGGACGACACCCTCGCGGGACTCATCGATACCTCAGGACGCGAAATTCTGCCACCCCACTACGACTTCGTCGCCCCACCCTCCGAAAACCGCATCCTCTTCGCCAAAAACAACCTCTACGGCTATGCCGACCTCCGCGGCAACATCGTCGTCCCGCCGCGATACCCACAGGCCGGTCCCTTCCAGGAGCGCCGCGCCCCTGTGGCGGTAGTCGTCGACTCCGCCTTCCTCCTCTGTACCTTCATCGACACCTTTGGGAACTTCCTCTTTGAGCCCCTCTACGAGAATGTGATGCCCTTCTCCGACGGCATCGCTCCCGTCCGCCGCTACGACCGCTGGGGCCTCATCGACACCCTCGGCAACGAAATCCTCACCACGCGCTTCGAACAACTCTCCACCCCCGACCACGGCACCTTCTTCGCCGGCGACGAAAACGGGATGGCGCTCTATAAAGTCATCAAGACTTCAAGTCATCAAAACAACAAGTCCCAGAATCTCGAAGTCCTGAAGTCCCGAAGTCTCGAAGTCTCCCAACTCACTCCTCTCCACTACCTTCCCTACACCACCGTCGCGGATGGACGTATCGGCGTCACCAGGGTCACCACCGGCAAGCAGGGGTTCCTCGACCTCGACGGCCGTGAGGTCATTCCTTGCACCTACGACGAGATAGGGCGTTTCGTCCAGGGGCGCACCATGGTACGCATCGACGACCGCTACGGCATCATCGACACCCTCGGCGGCATCGTACTCCCCATCGAATACCAGAACCTCGTCAACTCGGGCGAAAAATACCTCTATCACGACGGCCTCGCCCTCGTCGAGAAAGACAGTCTCCTGGGCTTCATCGACCTCGACGGCAAGCCCGTCACCGAGCGCCTCTTCTCTCGCGCCTACGCCTTCTCCGACGGCCTCGCCGCCGTCTGCCTCGACGGCCGCTGGGGCTATATCGACACCCACGGCCAGCCCTTCCTACCCTTCATATTCGACCTCGCCTCACCCTTCAAATACCAGCGCGCGGAGGTGTGGCTCAACAACCAAAGGTACACCATCGACACACAAGGCCGCTGCGTAAAAAACTGCAACGGAATCATCTCATTCAGATGAATGAGATCACTCATCATTAAACATTCATCATTAAACATTGCCCATTATATGGATCATCCCGGAATAGTAACCGCCGTGAAGCCTGGCTTCGTCACCGTACAGATTGAGTCTACTTCGGCCTGCGCCGCCTGCGCCGCCCATAGCAAATGTGGCTTCGCCGAATCCAAAACCAAGACCCTCGATATACCCATTCCTCAAGACTTCAAGACTTCGAGACTTCGAAACTTCGAGACTTCAAGTTTCGAAGTCGGCGACCGCGTGACCGTCACCATCGACCATACGCGGGGTCTGCTTGCCACCTGGTGGGCATACGTGCTGCCCGCGATACTCCTCATCGCCGTTGCCGTCGCGCTGTCGCTGGCAGCGCTGCCGGAGCCCCTCGTCATACTCCTCACCTTTGCCACCCTCGGCCTCTACCTCCTCGTGCTCTACCTTTTCCGCGAGAAACTGGACTCACGATTCACGCTCGAATTGAAATCACTCAACACTCATCATTCATCACTATGATAATTTTAGGCATCGACCCTGGCACGCAGATTCTCGGCTACGCGCTGTTGGACACTGGTGACACTCAGTCACTCAGTCACTCGGGCACTCCTCAGGCTCCCACGATTCTGGCGATGGATGTGCTGTACCTGAAGAAGATTCCGGACTTCAACCTGCGCATCCGGAAGATCTTCGAGTCTACCGTGAGGATCATCGACTCGTTCCACCCCGACCACCTGGCCATCGAGGCGCCCTTCTTCGGTAAGAACGTGCAGTCGATGCTGAAGCTGGGGCGTGCGCAGGGTGTGGCCATCGCCGCCGCCATCTCACGCGACCTCTCCATCACAGAATACGAGCCGTCGGTCATCAAGCAGCACATCGCCGGCAACGGCAATGCCTCGAAGCAGCAGGTGGCCAATATGCTGCAGTCCATTCTCGGCTTCGATCAGTCGCCCAAATACCTCGACGCCACCGACGCCCTCGCCGTGGCCTACACGGCCCACCTGCAGCTGTCGAACCCCGTGATACAGATGGTCGAAGAGTCGAAAAGTCGAAAAGTCAAAAAGTCAACAAAAAAGCAATGGTCAGACTTCATCAACAACAACCCGGAACTTGTAAATTGAAAATTGAAAATTTAAAATTGAAAATTATAGCTGATAGCGGGCAGCTGGGAGCTGGTAGCCATGTGCTATCCACTAGCCGCTACCTGCTACCCGCTACCTGCTACCTGCTCTTCCTCTTAGTTCTCACTTCCTGTTCGTCGCCGCAGGGGAAGAAATACCGTGACGTGAACTTTACGGCGCAGTGCAACCCCCTCTTCGAGAACCAGCTCTACCCCTCGCTCATCCTCGCCCTGAACCACACGGCCACGCAGACGTCCAGCCAGTCGGACACCCAGTCGGTGAGGCTCTATCCCCTGACCCTGCAAGTGACCGCCCCCACCAACGACGCGGTGCTCCGCGTCGACATCGACTCCACGGCCCTGAACTACGTCACCATCTTCCAGGAGATCCTGCCCAAGAAAGGCGAGACCTACACCTTCCATCCCTCGGTGAAATGGAAATACGACCGGCTACGCAACCTGCACCAGCCCCTGGCTATCGACCTGACGCTGACCTGTTACATCAACGACGAGGAGACCGCCATCAAGAACATCCACCTGACGGCGCGCTCGGTCAACGAATGTCCGCTCTCCTTCAAGAGCACCCAGGTCGTCGATACCCGCTGGCTCTTCGCCGCCTTCGTCAACGAAGACCACTCGGCCATTCCCGACATCCTCTCGGACATCCTTGCGCAGGGCATCATCACCCGCCTGCAGGGCTATCAGACCGGCAAAGCCAAAGACGTCACCGAGCAGGTCTTCGCCGTGTGGTACTACGCCCTCGACCGCGGCATCGCCTACTCGTCGATCTCGTGCACCTCGAATCCCTCGACCAACACCAACGTGCAGCACATACGCTTCTTCGACCAGGTGCTCACGACGCGCCAGGCCAACTGCATCGACGCCTGTGTCTTCTTCGCCTCGATACTGCGCAAGATAGGGCTGCGTCCCGTCATCGTCGTGGAGCCCTGCCACGCCTACCTGGGCTACTACACCGACGCCAAACGCAAGAACCTGCAGCTCCTGGAGACCACCATCACCGCATGGGTCAACTTCCCCAAGCTGCAGCAGTCGCTCCAAGAGGACGGCACCCTCCCCGAGGAGCAGTTCCAGACGCTCACGCGCTACCTCACGAAGAAACAGATCCAGGACTACCGCGACGGGAAGATGACCTTCGAGCAAGTGAAGATTGCCGTTGCGCGCTCGCTCTTCGACAAAGCCTCGGAATACAACCGCGAGACCTATGACGCCAACCGCGCCCTCTTCGCCGACCCCAACACCATCTCGTACCAGATCCTCGACATAGAAAAACTGCGCCAAATCGTACAACCCATCTGAGCACTTCAAAAAAAATCCCTTCCATATCAAAAAAAAAGCGTATTTTTGCACCCTATTTATACATCAGAAATATGAAGAAAACGATACTCTTTTTCTTGGCATTTGTGGCCACACTACCTCTCGCTGCACAGACGGGTGAGAAGACGCTGAACCGACGCTACTTGAACGAGATACGCGACTCGCTGGCGCAGGTCGTCAACCTGCGAGGCCGCGAGATGCAACAAGCCGCAGAACGCACGCTTGCCGCCCTGCCCAACGACCGAAAACTGTATGACGAGAGCTATATTTCGGTGGGTGCCGACCTGCTGGACACCATCTACAGCGACGGCTCGCTGCACCTCGACCTGGTGTTCCGCATCTCGTACAACTGCCGCCATATCGAGGGCTGGACCGACGACTATGCGCTGGGTACCTACGACGTCGACTCGTCGAACTCCTGCCGCGCCATCTGCGAGCTGGCGCAGGGCTTCATCCACCAGAACCTCGCCGATGTGTTCCGTGCCGGCAGCGACGTGGAGACATTCATCACCTCGACGGCCGACGGCACCGAGTTCACCACGGCAATACCCTATGACGGCCGCTATGGTGAGTTCCGCTACTGCCCCGTGACCTTCAACGGCGAGCGCTTCCGCGTGTCGGTCGACCGCACGACGGGCATCACCAACAACTGCCAGCTGGCCTACATGAGGGCTCAGGCAGTGCGCGACTTCTTCGAGAACAATGTAGCCGAGCTGCGCCGCACGCACAACACCTACCGCTTCGTGACGCAGTCGTTCAAGGACTCGGTGAACACCCACTATTTCCGCCGCTCGAGCATCGAGATGCGCGTGAGCGATGTCTTCAGCGAGACGGTGCGCCGCATGCAGGCGGAGCGCATGATGGACGACTATGTGGACTACAACATCCCCGAGACGGAGGTGAAGAATCCCGACACCTATGTCCTGATTATCGCCAACGAGAAATACAACAACGCCCTGATTCCCGACGTGCCCTATGCCGCCAACGACGGCGAGGTGCTGCGTCGCTACTGCGTGAAAGCGCTGGGCGTCCCCGAGCGTCAGGTGAAGGTGCTCAACAACGCCTCGAAAGCCGAGATACAGCAGGAAGGCATCCACTGGCTCACCGACCTGGCGAAAGCCGTCGCGGGCCATAACGGCGACACGCCGGTGCCTCAGGCCAACGTCATCATCTACTATGCCGGCCACGGATACACAGACCTCGACGGCAACAGCTACCTGATGCCCAACAACATCAACACCGACGATATCGAGAGTCTGCAGTTCCCCCGCAAGAAAGGTTGCTCGCTCTTCGGCTGCGGCAAAAAAGCAGCAGACACCATCAATTATGACATCGTGCTGACGAAGAAAGAGTCGCGCCGCCTGGCCGCCCAGTGCCTCTCGCTCGACGACCTGACGGGTGCGTTCAACGCCAAGGTGGTGCCGGTAAAAGACCTCACCATCGTCATCGATGCGTCATTCGACGGCATGGGTCGTGACGGCAAGAGCATCGTCCGCGCCGACCGTCCCAAGAGCGAAGCCAAAGGCAAGAAGCGTAAAACCAACATGCGCTCCGACGCCGTGGTACTCCTCGCCGCCGACAACGACCGAACGGCCTACGCCTTCGACGAGCACAGCCACGGATTCCTCACCTACTTCCTGCTGAAGGAGATCAAGTTCCTCAAGGACGACATCTTCAACAACACCTATCAGGACCTCTACGAGAGCATCTTCTCGAAACTCAGCAAGGAGTCGGCACTGCAGAACCGCTGGCAGGAGATTTCCGGTATGGCCGGCGGACGGTATAAAGACGCGTGGAGAGAATTAAAAATTAAGAATTAAGAATTAAGAATTAACACAAAATATTAAACATAATGGATAAACTGATTATCACCGCCGCCATCTGCGGCGCAGAAGTTACCAAAGAGCAGAACCCCAACGTTCCCTACACCGTAGAGGAAATCGTCCGTGAGGCCAAGAGCGCCGTCGACGCCGGCGCCGCCATCGTGCACCTCCATGTCCGCGAGGACGACGGCACCCCCACCCAGAGCCACGTCCGCTTCCAGGAGTGCACCGAGGCCATCCTGAAGGCCTGCCCCAACGTCATCCTCATCCCCTCCACCGGCGGTGCCGTGGGAATGACTCCCGACGAGCGTCTCGACTCCACCAACACCACCCCCATCCCCGAGATGGCCACCCTCGACTGTGGCACCTGCAACTTCGGCGACGACATCTTCGACAACACCATGCCCACCATGCGTGCCTTCGGCAAACGCATGCTTGAGAAAGGCATCAAACCCGAATACGAATGCTTCGAGATGGGTCACCTCGACACCATCCTCACCATGGCCCGCAAGGGCGAAGTGCCCGGCGACCCGATGCAGTTCAACTTCGTCCTCGGCGTCCCCGGCTGCACCCCCGCTACCGTCGACAACCTTTGCTGGCTGGTGAACAAGATCCCTGCCGGCAGCACCTGGACTGCCACCGGCATCGGCCGTCACGCCTTCACCCTCGCCGCTCCCGCCATCGTGATGGGCGGTAACGTCCGCGTGGGCTTCGAGGACAACCTCTACCTCGAGCGCGGCGTCCTCGCCAAGAGCAACGGCGAACTCGTCGACAAGGTCGTCCGCATGGCCAAACTCCTCGGCCGCCAGGTGGCTACCAGCGACGAAGCACGTGAAATCCTCAGCCTGAAGAAAAAATAATTTAAGTAAAGGAAAAATATGAAGAAAATAGTTTTCTTACTGGCTGCCGCCTCCATCACCCTCGGTGCTGCCGCCCAGAGCCAGCAACCCACCGAGCAGATGAAGCGCGAGTTCCGCCAGACCATTCAGAAACGCGACATCTCCAAACGCCACCTCGAAAGCAACATCCCGCTCTCCACCACCGCTCCTTCCTCCAAGAGTGCCACCAAGGCGCTGCCCGAAGACCGTGTGTGGTTCCCCGGCGAATGGGAAGAGGTGAAGGCTATCACCGTAACCCCCTACTACTCCTATGAGCCCGCCTCGAACCAGGGTCCCGGCTACTGGATGGCCGACCCCGTGGTCAGCGGCTACGCACAATACTATAATTACGGCACTGGCAATGGCTGGCAGGAGCGCGGCGGCGGTCCCTACAGAGCCACCATGGACACGGCTTCCGACTTCGGCAAGGTGTTCTTTTACCTGATGGACGGCATCCAGCTCGGCGGCGCCGAGGCTTGGGTCCGCGTCGAGCATCCTACCGACACGGCACGCGTGATCCGTACGCTCACCCGCATGGGCCTGCGTCACAACAACGTGCGCTTCATCATTGGCGCCGGCAACTCCTTCTGGTACCGCGACTGCGGCCCCATCGCCTTCTACTATGGCGACCAGGACTCCGTGGCTATGCTCGACTTCACCTACTACCCGGGACGTGCCCTCGACGACTCGCTCCCCTCGCTCATCCACCAGCAGTACAACATCCCCAACTATCAGACCCTGATTGAATGGGAAGGTGGCAACTGCCTCGTCGACGGAGCCGGCATGGTGCTCTCCTCCGATGCCATCTACGAGAACAATACCGATGGCTACGGCCAGATTACCTGGGACGGACATAACGTCAACACCATCAACTATAGCCATGTCCCCGTGCTCTCGCGCGCTCAGGTCAAGCAGGCCCTCCACGACCTCCTCGGCCAACGCGCCACCTACATCCTCCCCGCCTACCAGTATGATGGCGGCACCGGCCACGTGGACCTCTATGCCGACGCCTACGACGAGAACGGCTTCGTCTTCTCCGTTATGCCCGACACCTACAGCAGCTGGGTCGACTACAGCACCGGACAGAAGAACATCGACTCCCTCTGCTCCTACAAGTCCCTCTTCAACCGCAACTACTACACTATGGCTACCCTGCCCTTCCCCTCCAAGGACAACGGCGGCAACTACTCCTCCCAGAGCGAATACAACCGTAACTACACCCGCACCTACTCCAACCACACCTTCGTCAACAACGTCATCCTGCAGCCCTGCTTCTCGCGTGTGGTCAACGGTCAGCCTTCGGCCGATTGGGACCGCGCCAACATCGAAGCTGTCGCTGCCGCCTATCCGGGATACACCATCTACCCTGTCGACGTGCGTGAGTTCGACGGTAGCGGCGGTGCTATCCACTGCGTCACCAAGCAGATTCCCGCCGACAGCCCCATCCGCATCCTCCACAAAAACATCCACGGCGCTATGACCGCCGGTCTCGAGAACAACGACCTCCCCGTCAGCGCCATCATCACCAACGCCAGCGGCATCGCCCACGCCGAAGTGATGTTCCGCGTCAACGGTGGCGAGTGGCAGACCCTCAACCTCACCGCCAACGGCAACCGCTGGTATGGTAACTTCCCCTTTGCTGGAATGAGCAATGTCGACTCTGTCGACTACTACATCTCCGCTACCTCCAACAACGGCAAGACCATCACCAAGCCCATGACGGCCAGCCAGGGTGGCTACTACAACTTCTCCTTCGGCACCGATGCCATCGTCGACTCCTCTTGGTTCGACTACGACACCACCCCCATGCCCATGGAGAACATCACCTTCACCTTCGGCAACAGCTGGGCCACCGAGGACAACAACGCTCCCCGTCCCATTGGCATCGACGAGGTAGAGAACGCCGAGCAGAACTTCGGCCAGTTCTACCCCAACCCTGCCGCCGATCAGGCTAACCTCAACATCAACCTCGGCGATGGTGGCAACTACACGGTCAGCATCATTGACCTCTCGGGTCGCACCGTCCACACCAGCAGCCTGCAGACTGCCGGCCAGATTGTCTACACCATCAATACCAACCGTCTCGCCTCAGGCATCTACCATGTTGTCTTCCAGAATGGCGACACCCGCGTCAGCCGCAAGCTCATTGTGAAATAGTTTGCCACTGACAACGATAACAAGTAAGGGCCGGCGAATGCCGGCCCTTATTATTTTATATACCAATAAAATTAGCAGCCTTATCGGCTTAGCTTGTCATACACTTCATAATACTGCTCCGCCATCGCGTCGGTCATCTCGTAGGGGTTGCCGGTGCCGATGACGACAATCTTGCGCTCGTCGACGCCCTGCGCCATCAGCTGCCCCTTCACCTCGTCGCTCACAGCCACGATAACGTCGCTCGACGTCCAGGCATAGTGCATTCTTCTCTTCCACGCTATACTGTCGACCAGCGACGTCTTGTGGTGCGATTCCACACCGAAGCAGGTCACCACCGTCTTCACCATACCCTCCAAGCCGTAAGGCAGCTCCTCGTTCAGGCCGTGGAACACCTTCACCTTCTCGAACTTCAGCCATTCGGCCAGACGGTAGCGAAGCCACATGGAAGGCATCAGCTTCATCGAGCCCGTGGGCAAGAAGGTGCTCACGTTGGCGCAGCTCGAATAGTATGTCTTGTATTCCTCCTTCATCCTCGTGGCGAAGAGCAAGGCACGGAAATCCAGCACATGCCGCGACGCCAGCTTCTCCACCAGGTTGCGGCTCCACTCTCCCAGTTCCTCTCCGTTGCGGAACACATTGTTTGCTTCAAATCCTACTAACATATTATAAACGTTATACGTAAAACGTAAAACATCTTTTTCAATCAAAATGCAAAAATACAAAAATAATTCGTATCTTTGCAAAAAATTTCACAACCACTAAACATTCATCATTCATCATTCATCATTCATCACTCATCACTCATCACTCATCACTCATCATTCATCACTCATCATTCATCATTCAACATTACACAATGCCTCGCATAGACCTCAACAGCCCCACTCCCCTGGCCCAGTGCCTCGCCAGTCTCACCGCCGAACAGAAACAGGCGCTCTATGAGTCGGCCTCCGAGCTCGTCTCGGAAAACCGTCGTCAGCTCATCGACCGCATAGCGCCCCTCCGCACCCGTCACATCGCCGTGGCCCTCGAGGACGTCTACCAGTCGCACAATGCCGCCGCCGTGCTGCGCTCCTGCGACTGCTTCGGCATCCAGGACGTCCATGTCGTCGAACACAACAACCCCTTCAACCCCGCCGGCGATGTCGCCGTGGGCTCCTCCAAATGGGTCGACTACTACTCCTACCCCGATATCGAAGCGGCCTACAAAGAGCTCCGCCGCCGCGGCTACCGCATCGTCGCCACCACCCCCCACACCAACGACACCCTCATCACCGACCTCGACATCTCCACCCCCGTGGCACTCATCTTCGGCACCGAACTCACCGGCCTCTCCCAGCAGGCCATCGACCTCGCCGACGAATACGTCAAGATACCCATGTACGGCTTCACCGAAAGTTTTAATATCTCCGTCTCCGTCGCCCTCTCACTCTTCAACCTCACCGAGCGCCTCCGCCACTCACAACTAAACATTGAACACTTAACACTAAACACTGACCAACTCCTCGACCTGAAACTCCACTGGCTGGCACAGACCATCCGCGACGGCGAACAGGTGCTCCTCAAACTCGCCGGGAAATAAAAATAATTAACAAAAATTAAAGAAAAATTTGCACGAACCAAATATCATTCGTACATTTGCCTTGATGTTTATTTAAGAATAATATTATTAAGCTACTTAAAATGAAGAAAATAACACTTATCGCAGCACTCTTTTTCCTCTCCTCCGGAGTCCTTTTCGCTCAAAAGGCCGTCAACGAACAGGACGTTAAAGTCTCCTACGTCAAAGATTTCCAGCGCCAAGTCAAGGACGCCACCGACATCGCATGGTGGCAGATCGACGACAACACCTTCAAGGTCACCTACCGCGACTCCGAGAACTCCCGTCAGGCCATGGTCTTTTCAAACAAAGGCATGGAGACCCACTACATCATCGAGGACCACTTCCCCCAGAGCATCGTCGACTACGTAAAAGCCAACTATAACGGTTCCAAAGTCACCGACCTCTGGGCCCGCAAAGCCCGCAACAAGATGTCCTACCAGGCCCGCATCGCCCGCAAGAGCGGCTTCCTCTGGTGGAAGAAGGAGAAGGATGTCAAAATCCTCAACTTCGAAATCGACGGCAAGTTCATCAGCGAAGAATAACAACAATTCTCCTTTTTATATTCAACCTTTTAAAACCGATACCCCGATGTGACAAGTGGGGATTATCGGCGTCATCCAGGCCATCATGGCCCTCGTTGCCGTTGCAGGCGGTGTCGCAGCCATCGCCACCGGCGGTGAACATGGCGCCGGCGCCGCAGGCGGTGCAGGTATCGTGCTCGTCCTCCTCGCCCTCGTCAACATCGCCCTGAAAGTGATGCTCTACCTCTCCTACGGAAAACTCGCCAAAGACTTCGGCGACAACGCCGACGGCAAAGCCCTCGGCAACATCAAACTCGCCGCTCTCTTCGACCTCATCAACGTAGGTATCGGTCTCATCTCCATTCTCCTCCTCCCCCTGGCCATCGTCTTGAGCATCATCGCCCTCGTTGTCAGCATCGTGGCCTACATCTTCTACCTCATGGGATTCAGTGCCCTGAAGAATTCCTCCACCTTCCCCGGTGCCGCTGGTGCCAGCACTGTCTTTGTGGCCTATATCCTCATCCTCGTTGGTGCCGTCCTCGGTATCATCCCCGTGCTCAACATCATTGGCGGCATCGCCGGTCTCGTCGGCCTCATCATGCTCCTCGTGGGCTGGGCCAAGATCAAGAACGCTCCCCTACCCGAGGCTGCCTAATCCGCTCTTTGAATAAAACAACAAACAACCCATTGGAGGGTGCCCACCGGCACCCTCTTTTTTTTATTCCCACCAACAACCCACCAACGACCCACAATCACCCTACCAACACCCTATCATCACCCTATCATCTCCTACCATGGTAGGAGTTGGTACGGTGTTGAGTCGGACTTGATACGGAGTTGAGTCGGACTTGATAGGGACATGATACTGATTTAGTGACAGTTAAGTGTATTTTTATACCATATAACTCTCTATACCAGCAACTTATATGCTTTTTTAACAAAAAAAAGCACACCATTTCTGGTGTGCTTAACTGTTAGCGGGTAGCCACTAGCCACTCATCATTCATCACTCATCACTCATCACTCATCACTCATCACTCATCACTCATCACTCATCACTCATCACTCATCACTCATCATTCATCACTCATCACTCATCACTAATGCTTACTCCGCGTCTTTTCCGTGGCAGTTCTTGTACTTCTTGCCGCTGCCGCAGGGGCAGGGGTCGTTGCGGCCGACCTTCTTCTCCACGTGCACGGGCATCTGCCGCTGGGGCTGCTGGCGCGAGGAGTCGATAGCCTGCTGTTGCTGCTGGGCCACACGGTCGAGACTGTTGTCGCGTCCGGCCTTGAGGTTGTGCTGGTCGCTCTGCGGCTGGCGGGCCTCGCGGACGTCGCTGTCCTGACGCACGGGCAGCTGGGCGCGGCTCAGGAAGGAGGTAATCTCACGGTTGATATTCAGCAGCATCTGCTCGAAGAGCTTGAAGGACTCGAACTTGTAGATGAGCAACGGGTCTTTCTGCTCGTAGGCGGCATTCTGCACACTCTGGCGCAGGTCGTCGAGCTCGCGGAGGTGCTCCTTCCACTGGTCGTCGATGATAGCCAGGGTGATGCCCTTCTCGATGGAGAGCTGCACCTCGCGGCCGTGGGTCTCGTAGGCCTTCTTCACCGGGACGACGACATTCATGGTCTTCTTGCCGTCGGTGATGGGGAAGGCGACATTGATGTAGCGGGTGTTCTCAGCGACATTCTTGATGAAGGGCCAGGCCATCTCGCAGAGGTGCTGCATACGCTCCTTGTAGGCGCTGAAGCACTGGTCGTAGAGCAACTCAATGGCTTCGTTGCGGTGCAGCGAGAGGAACTCGTTCTCCGACATCGGCACCTCGTGGGCAAAGACACGGATCACCTCCATCTGGAAGTCCTCCCACACGCTGCCCTCGGTGTAGAGGAGCTCGCAGGTATCGTAGAACATGTTGGAGATATCGATGGAGAGGCGGTCGCCGTAGAGGGCGTTGCGGCGCTTGTTGTAGATGACGGTGCGCTGGTTGTTCATCACGTCGTCGTACTCGAGGAGGCGCTTACGCATACCGAAGTTGTTCTCCTCGACCTTCTTCTGGGCGCGCTCGATCTGTTTGGTAATCATCGAGTGCTGGATGACCTCGCCCTCCTGGAGGCCCATGCGGTCCATCACCGAGGCGATACGCTCGGAGCCGAAGAGGCGCATGAGGTCGTCCTCGAGGGAGACGAAGAAGAGACTCGAGCCCGGGTCGCCCTGACGGCCGGCACGACCGCGCAGCTGGCGGTCGACGCGGCGGCTCTCGTGGCGCTCGGTGCCGATGATGGCCAATCCGCCGCGTTCCTTCACGTCGCCCTTGAGCTTGATGTCGGTACCACGACCGGCCATATTGGTGGCGATGGTCACGCGGCCAGGCTCGCCAGCCTGGGCCACAATCTCGGCCTCCTTCTGGTGGAGCTTAGCATTGAGGACATTGTGGGGAATCTTCTTCATCTTGAGCATCTTGCTCAGCAACTCCGAGGTCTCGACGCTGGTGGTACCCACCAGGACGGGACGGCCCTCGCCAACCAGACGCTCGATCTCGTCGATAACGGCCTTGAACTTCTCGCGCTTGGTCTTGTAGATCATGTCGTTCATGTCGTTGCGCGCGATAGGCTTGTTGGTGGGAATCTCGACGACATCGAGCTTGTAGATATTCCAGAACTCGCCGGCCTCGGTCGAGGCGGTACCCGTCATACCGGCCAGCTTCTTGTACATGCGGAAGTAGTTCTGCAGGGTGATGGTGGCGTAGGTCTGCGTGGCAGCCTCGACCTTGGCGTTCTCCTTGGCTTCGACGGCCTGGTGCAGTCCGTCGCTCCAGCGGCGGCCTTCCATGATACGGCCCGTCTGCTCGTCGACGATCTTCACCTGGTTGTCCTCGGTGAGGATATAGTCGACGTCGCGCTCGAAGAGCGTGTAAGCCTTCAGCAACTGGTCGACGGTGTGGACGCGGTCGCTCTGGACGGCGAAGTCGCTATAGATCTTGTCCTTGGCCTCGGTCTTTTGCTCGGGGCTGAGGGCGTCGTTGTTCTCGACCTCGGCAATGGCGCTGCCGATATCAGGCAGCTGATAGAAATTGCGGTCCTCGCCGAGGGAGGTGAGGTAGTCCATACCCTTGTCGGTGAGTTCCACCTGCTTGTTCTTCTCGTCGATGACGAAGAGGAGCTCCTCGTCGATGATGTGCATGTTCTTGTTCTGCTCCTGCATGTAGAAGTTCTCGGTCTTGAGGAGGACGCTCTTGATGCCGGGCTCGGACATGTATTTGATGAGGGCTTTGTTCTTCGGCAGGCCGCGATAGGCGCGGAGGAGCTGCTTGGCGCACTCCTCGTCGGGCTTGGGGTCGGGATGCTCGGCGAGGCCTTTCTTGGCGTCGGCGAGGCAGTTGGTGACGATAAGGCGCTGGGCGTTGTAGAGCTTTTCGATGGTGGGTTTGAAGCGGTAGAACTCCTGCTCGTCGTCGCCCTTGCCGGTGGGACCGGAGATGATGAGGGGGGTACGGGCGTCGTCGATAAGCACGGAGTCGACCTCGTCGACGATGGCGTAGTTGTGGCCGCGCTGCACCAGTTCCTCGGGGTTGCGGCTCATATTGTCGCGCAGGTAGTCGAAACCGAACTCGTTGTTGGTACCGTAGGTGATGTCGGCAGCATAGGCGGCGCGGCGCTCCTCGCTGTGAGGCTCGTGCTTGTCGATGCAGTCGACCGTGAGGCCATGGAACTCGAAGAGCATACCCATCCACTCGGAGTCACGCTTGGCGAGGTAGTCGTTGACGGTCACCACGTGGACACCCTTGCCGGGCAGGGCGTTGAGGTAGACGGGCAGCGTAGCCACGAGGGTCTTACCCTCACCCGTGGCCATCTCGGCGATCTTGCCGCTGTGGAGCACCACGCCGCCGATAATCTGCACATCGTAGTGGACCATATCCCAGGTAATCTCGTTGCCGCCGGCCATCCAGTGGTTCTTGTAGTAGGCCTTGTCACCGTCGATGGTGATGGAGGGGTGGGTGGCGGCGAGGTCGCGGTCGTGGTCGGTAGCGGTGACCTCGACGGTCTCGTTCTGGGCGAAACGCTTGGCGGTCTCCTTGACCACGGCGAAAGCCTCGGGGAGGATATCGTCGAGGACAGACTGGGTCTTGTCGTAGGCCACCTTCTCCAGCTCGTCGATACGTTTATAGAGGGACTCCTTCTCGTCGACGGGCATGTCGTATTCTTCTTCGATGCGCTTGCGCATGGCAGCAAGTTCGTTCTCCTCGCTCTCGACGGCCTTGGCGATACGCTCCTTGAACTCGATGGTCTTAGCGCGCAGCTGGTCATTGGTGAGAGCCTCGATAGTGGGGTACACGGCCAGCGTAGCATCCAGGAAAGGTTTGACCACCTTGAGGTCGCGCTGACTCTTGTTTCCAAACAGTTTGGTTAGAAAATTAGCCATATTATACTATAGTTCTTAATTCTTAAATACTAATTCTTAAACAATTATCCGTTTTCATGCAGATAGAAAAACAAACAAAGATACAACTTTTTTTGAAAATGGAAGTTGAAAAAAGAGAGAATCGGCTGATTCTGTCTTTTCAGGAAAGATATAACATGCTTGAAAACAGCGTGAAATTAGATAATCTCAAAAATCTTTTTGCCATATTGAAAAAAGTTCGTACTTTTGCACCCGCTTTTTAAAGGTGAGAGGTGAAAGGTGAGAGGTGAAACACCCCGTTTCATTAATCATTAACCGTTAACCTTTAACCATTATGAGGAGAGATGCCGGAGTGGTCGATCGGGGCGGTCTCGAAAACCGTTGACCAGCTTGCTGGTCCCAGGGTTCGAATCCCTGTCTCTCCGCAAAAGAAACAAGGAGCTGTCAGTTTTGTGCTGACGGCTCCTTGTTGTTTGTGACAGTAATGATTTTTGTACACACAGGGCCCAATAATCTTGAAAAGATGTAAAATCACCCCCCTCAATAATCTTGAAAAAAAGACTATGGGATGAATACCAAGAAGTCCTGAAAATTCATGGCATTCATTCCTCCAAGACTGAAGAGAAATTCAAGGAGTTATTCAAACAAATTGACCGTCTTTCCACAACACATACCTTTAACCTCGCTCATGAATATCCAATTGAGCATAACCTTATGACTTTATAAATCACAAGGATTACTTGATTTCTACAATCTGTCCGTCGGAGGCGAGGAGGGTGTTGGGGAAGAGGGCTGTGGCCTGGTCGGCGAGGAGTTCGGGTTCTTTGTAGCGGGCACTGATATGGGTGAGCAGCAGCTGTTTGGGTTCCGCGAGGGTGGCCAGGCGGGCGGCCTGGCCGGCGGTGAGGTGCTGGCGCTCACGGGCCAGCTCGGCGAGGTCGTCGGCGAAGGTGCACTCGAGGCAGAGGAGCGACGAGTCGCGCATGAAGGGCACCAGGTCTTCACTGTAGGCGGTGTCGCAGGCGTAGGTGTAGACACGTGCGGGATTTCCGCCACGCGGCACCTCGGTGATGCGGAAGCCGTAGGTGGGCACGGAATGGAGGATGGGGAAGGCGTCGACGGTGCAGCGCTTGCCCTCGAAGACGCGATGGAGGCCCTCAGCAAAGTCCATCTCGACGAAATTCAGCTCGTAACCCACATGATTGCCCGTCAGCTCGAAGGTGGTCTCGATGACTTCCTTGGCTCCTTTGGGTGCCACGATGGTCATGGGCTCGGTGCGGCCGCAGAGGTGCATGGTAGAGAGCAGCGGGGCCAGGCCGAAGAAGTGGTCGCCGTGGAGGTGCGAGATGAGCACGGTGCCGAGCGACTGGAGCTTCAGATGGTGCTGGCGGATGCGGTCCTGCGTGCCCTCGGCACAATCGAGCAAGAGTTTGAAACCGTTGACGTTGACCACCTGCGCGCTACAACGGCGGCGGCCAGTGGGCAAGGCCGCTCCAGATCCTAATATCGTAACATAAAAATTCATATCAACAAGTAGTTAAGTAGACAGTAGTTAAGTAGTTAAGCCAAATGCTGTTTTCTTGGTCTAGCAAGGAGAAGCAGGAGGAAGGTGACGAGGCCGTTGACGAGAAGTATCTCGAAGCCGAATTCATAGCCGATCCACGCCTTGGAGTTGAGTTTCAGTATGTAGCAGATGACGGGCGACAGCACGGCAATGTAGGGCACCCAACGGTCGTCGACCTGGCGCTTGGTGAACAGGCCGAAGGCATAGAGGCCCAGCAGCGGGCCGTAGGTGAAGCCTGCCACATCGAAGATGATGCTGATGAGCGAGTCATCATGGAACGGCCGGAAGGCGATGATGACGAGCAGATAGAGGAGGGCGAAGGAAACGTGTACCATCCTGCGGATGGTTAAAGGTGAGAGGTGAGAGGTGAGAGGTGAAAGATTGTCAGTATCGACCGCGTCAACAGACCTTTCACCTTTAACCTTTAACCTTTCACCTTTCTCGAAGCCAAGAAAGTTGTAGCAGAAGGTGGTGGTGAGGGCCGTGAGGGTGCCATCGGCGGAGGAGTAGCCTGCGGCGACGAGGCCGAGGACGAAGACCACGGCGATGAAGCCGCCGAGTTCGTTGATGGCTATATGGGGGAATATCTTGTCGCCAACGACATAGGTCTCACCCGCCTGGTTCACTGCCGTAGGCAGGTCGACGCCCGTCTGGCTGGCATAGGCGATGAGGGCGGCGCCCAGGCAGAGAAAGATGATGTTCACCACGATGAACAGCATGCTGGAGGTCATGACATTCTTCTGTGCGTCGCGCAGGGTCTTGCAGGTGAGGTTTTTCTGCATCATATCCTGGTCGAGGCCCGTCATGGTGATGGTGATGAACATGCCGGCGAGGAGTTGCTTGACCCAGTACTTCTTGGCCATGGGGTCGGAGTTGAATATATCGTCGGCAGAAGCCGGCAGGAGGTCGGAGAAGGCCATCTTCACCTCGGGGTTGTGGAGGATAGCCACCACGGTGGCGACGGCGGCGAGGATGAGGAAGGTGGTCTGCAGCATGTCGGTCCATACGACGGTCTTGATGCCACCGGAAAAGGTGTAGAACAAGATGATAGCAATGAATACCACGGCGGGCACCCAGAAGGGGACTCCCCAGGCCGAGAAGACGAACTCGTAGAGTACGAAGACCACGAGGTACATTCGGAGGGCCGAGCCCAGCAGGCGCGAGAGGATGAAGAAGAGGGCGCCGGTCTTCTCGCTTCGCAAACCGAAGCGCTGCTCGAGGTAGGTGTAAATGGAGGTGAGGTTGAGCTTATAGTAGAGTGGCAGCAGGACGAGGGCGATGGTGGCATAGCCCAGCACATAGCCGAGGACCATAGGCATGTAGAACCATTTGTTGGCCAGCACGTCGCCGGGGACGGACATGAATGTCACACCGCTGAGCGAAGCCCCTATCATGCCGTAGGCCACCACAGGCCAGGGCGATTTGCGGCCGGCACGGAAGAAGGCTTCGTTGCCCTTGGCGCCACGGCGTCCGGTGAGCCACATCACCAGGAAGAGCAGCAGCGTGTAGGCCGCGAAACAGATCAGGATAGTCTTTTCCATTATTCGCTATATCCCTCCGGATTCTGCCTCTGCCAGTTCCAACTGTCGCGCACCATATCGTCGATGCCATACTTGGCCTCCCAGCCCAGCTCGGCCTTGGCCTTGGCGGGGTTGCAGTAGCAGGTGGCGATATCGCCGGCACGGCGAGGCTTGATGCTATAGGGCACGTCGACGCCGTTGACACGGACGAAGGCCTTCACCATGTCGAGGACACTGTAGCCGTGACCGGTGCCGATGTTGTAGATATGTGTAGTGTTAAGTGCTAAGTGTTTAGTGTTTAGTTGGTTTGCGCCAGCCTCACTTAACACTGAACACTGCTCACTAAACACTTTCAGGGCGGCGACATGGGCGGTGGCGAGGTCGACGACATGGATGTAGTCGCGCACGCCGGTGCCGTCAGGCGTGGGGTAGTCGTTGCCGAAAACGCCGAGTTCCTGGCGTTTGCCGACGGCGACCTGGGTGATGTAGGGCATGAGGTTGTTGGGGATGCCGTTGGGGTTCTCCCCTATCCTACCGCTGGCATGGGCTCCCACGGGGTTGAAGTAGCGCAGCAGCACGACATTCCACTCGGGGTCGGCCTTCTGAATGTCCATGAGCACCTGCTCGAGCATGGACTTGGTCCAGCCATAGGGGTTGGTGCACTGGCCCTTGGGACAGTTCTCGGTGATGGGTATCTCGGCGGGGTCGCCGTAGACGGTGGCGCTGGAGGAGAAGATGATGTTCTTGCATCCGTGGCGGCGCATGACGTCGACGAGCGTGAGGGTGCCGCCGATATTGTTCTCATAGTACTCCCACGGCTTCTCCACGCTCTCACCCACGGCCTTGAGGCCTGCGAAATGGATGCAGGCGTCGCATCTATGCTCAGCGAGAACTTTTTCGAGACCTTCGCGGTCGCGGATGTCAACCTTGTAGAACGGTATCTCCGGCACACCGATAATCTCGGCCACGCGTTGGAGTGCAACGGGATTGCTGTTGCTGAGGTTGTCTACGACCACGGCGGTGTGGCCGGCCTTGTAGAGTTCTATCAATGTGTGGGAGCCTATGAAACCTGCTCCACCGGTGACCAATATATTCATGTTGATACGTTTATACGTTTGACGTTTATACGTTGATATAGGTTTAACGCGAAATAGCATTATATATTGTAATAAAAAAATACTTTTATCGTTATTGGGGTTATGTTTATTGGAGAAACGATAGCTCTGGGAGTGGCTGTGGCGTGGACCGCCACGGCACTTTTCGCCGAGGTGGGGTCGAAGCGCATGGGGTCGCTGCCGCTGAACACGGTACGCATGACGATGTCGCTCACCCTGCTGTTCATCACCCTGTGGCTCACCATGGGTGTCCCCTACCCCCGCTTTGCCGACGGCGCTACCTGGCACTGGCTGCTGTTGAGCGGCGTGGTGGGCTATGTCATCGGCGACTACTGCCTGATGCAGGGCTACATCTATATCGGATCGCGCTTCGGACAGCTCTTCATGACCCTCTCGGCCCCCACGGCAGCAATCACAGGCTACCTGCTCCTCGGCGAGCAGATGCGATGGCAGGCCATCGTAGGCATGGTGGTGACGCTCTCGGGCATCGCCCTCTCCATACTGTCGAAAAAGGACAACACCGTCAAGCTGGGTCTGCCGGCGAAAGGGGTGTTCTTTGCCTCCATGGCGGGCATCTGCCAGGGCTTCGGACTGGTGCTGAGTAAGATTGGGCTGGAGCACTATGATGCCGCGGTAGCTGCGGTGGGCGTCAGTCCCGAGGCCGTGCCCGACGGAGCGTTGCTGCCACTGCCGTTGTTCCTAAGCATACCCTTTGCAGCCACCATGATACGTGCTACAATAGGACTCATCGGCTTCTTCCTGCTGCTTGTGGTGTTCAACAAAGACTGGAAAGACAAGCTGAGCCATGCCGTACACGACCGCAAGGCCATGTGGTGTGTCCTGGGTGCCACGGTATTCGGACCTTTCATCGGCGTCAGCGCCTCGCTGCTAGCCACGCAGTACACCTCGACGGGCATCGCCCAGACTCTCTTCGCCCTCACACCCATCCTTATCATCGCCCCCGCGGCATGGCTGTTCCACCAGCGGGTGACGGTACGCGAGGTCGTCGGCGCCGTCATCAGCGTCGCCGGCGTCTGCCTGTTCTTCGTTTAAGACAAAAAAAGAAAAGGCCGACTTGTTTGACAAGTCGGCCTTTTTGTTGGATTATAAACCTTCTTACCTTACTGTAAGACGGTTGTCGGCTAAGCCGACACCTCCTCTTACCAAGCGAAGAGCGGTCTGTTCTGCATCATCTCGTTGACCTGGCCGGTGATCTTGGCGCGGACGGCCTCGTCGGTCGGGTTGCAGAGGACGGTGTCGATCATGTCCACGATGACGGGCATGTCGGCCTCTTTCAGGCCACGGGTGGTGATGGCGGGCGTTCCGACGCGCAGACCGCTGGTCTTGAAGGCGCTGCGGCTGTCGAAGGGCACCATGTTCTTGTTGACAGTGATGTCGGCGGCCACGAGGGCGTTCTCAGCCTCCTTACCGGTGAGCTCGGGGAACTTGGTGCGGAGGTCGATGAGCATCAGGTGGTTGTCGGTACCGCCGCTGATGACCTTATAACCCTTGTTGACGAAGGCCTCGCACATGACTTTGGCGTTCTTCATCACCTGCTGGATGTACTGGTCGTAGCTGTCGGTGAGAGCCTCGCCGAAGGCGACGGCCTTAGCGGCGATGACGTGCTCGAGAGGACCGCCCTGGGTGCCGGGGAACACAGCGCTGTCGAGGAGGGCGCTCATCTTCTTAATCTCACCCTTCGGGGTGGTCTTGCCCCAAGGATTGTCGAAGTCCTGACCCATGAGGATCATGCCGCCGCGAGGTCCACGGAGGGTCTTGTGGGTGGTGGTGGTGACGATGTGGCAGTACTTGAGGGCGTTGTTCAGGTAGCCCTTGGCGATGAGGCCGGAGGGGTGGCTGATGTCGCCCATGAGGATGGCGCCGATCTTGTCGGCGATCTCGCGCATGCGAGCCCAATCCCAGTCACGGCTGTAGGCGCTGCCGCCGCCGATGATGAGCTTCGGGTGATGCTCGAGGGCCTTCTTCTCCATGTCCTCGTAGTCGACCATGCCGGTCTCTTCCTTCACCTGGTAGCCAACCACCTTGTAGTTGATACCGCTGAAGTTGACGGGGCTGCCGTGCGAGAGGTGACCACCGTGGTTGAGGTCCATGCCCATGAAGGTGTCGCCGCTGTTGAGGCAGGCCAGGAACACGGCCATGTTGGCCTGTGCGCCGCTGTGGGGCTGCACATTGGCCCAGCAGGCACCGTAGAGTTTCTTGGCGCGCTCGATGGCGATGGTCTCGCTCTGGTCGACGACCTGGCAGCCGCCATAGTAGCGCTTGCCGGGGTAACCTTCGGCGTACTTGTTGGTCATGACGGAGCCCATGGCCTCCATCACCTGGTCGCTGACGAAGTTCTCAGAGGCAATCAGTTCGATGCCCTTGGTCTGGCGCTCACGCTCTTTCTGGATGAGGCCGAAAATCTCGTTATCTCTCTGCATATCTGTTTGTTGTTTAATTATTTTAGTTGTACAATATTTTGCAAATATACAAAAAAGGTTTAAAGTTGGGGATTTTTTTTTATTTTTGCAACCGAAAATGAAAAAAGGAATTGGTGTCATAATAGGTCTTATCATGCTGCCATTGAGCGGGATGGGGCAAAAGATACTGCTGTCGTCGACAGAGTCGGGGAATGAGTTGAACCTGGACCCCAACCGTATCTACAGCTATAACCTGTACGAGAAGTCGCGATGGGGCGCCGGACTGGAGTATGATATCATGCTGGGACAAAAGGACAGCGCCGGTCTCACCTGCCTGGCCCTGAGCGCCTACGGAGCGTGGGGCTATGAAGACCACCGCCTGAAGTGGGGCGGGAAAGTGGAGCTGCAGGGGGTAACGAAAGACCGGAGAAAATACAGCACCTACTTGGAGGGCTTTCACGACCTGACGGCACCCGGTAGCCGCCATATAGGGAGCTACGATGTATTCCATTTCACGTCGACAGGCAACTTCATGACGCGGCGCTTCAACGATACCTGGCGTGTGACCGGCGGCGTAAGCCGGATGAAGATGCGAAGGCTGCAGGAGACGATAGAGCTGCGCTGGTCGCGCGAACGCGACCTATGGAGCGGCAACAACCTGATATACCCCGCAAGCTGTGCGGACCTGAGGAGCATGCCCTATGAGGACTTCTTTGAGGTAAGGATACATCTCGCCGATTTCTCGGGTCTGAGCGGCGAGCTACTGGCGGGGACGACGTCACAGTGGGCGTCGCCTTTCGTGCGGCTGCTGATGCAATACAACCGCAAGTTCTTCTGGGAGCCGCTGGCATTGGAGGTCTTTGCGCAATGCGGCTTCGCGGATGAGGGTGCTCCCTACAGCCGCTGTTTCGACCTGGGCGGCACCTGGGGCAGTCCGCTGGCGATGGAACGCTCATTGCTGACGGCTAGGCCCAACGAATTCACGGCCAACCTCTTCAGCCTGATAACCCTGAAGCTCTCAACGGCAGAGCCGCTGTTCTACTATTACCATAACAACCTGCTGGTGGGCTCGTCGCCGAGTCCTTTCGTGCTGTGCAACGCTGCCTGGGGCGACCTACGAGGGCATTCGTCGCCACAGGCTCCCGACAAGGGCATACTGGAAGTGGGCGGCGGCGTGGACGGACTGCTGAAGTGGGGCCTGGTGGACTGGGGCGGTGCCGTGGTGTACCGACTGACGCCGACGTCGGCAGCCTACCACTTCTCCAAGACGGAAGACAACCTGATGTTCCTGTTGACGGCAAAGCTAGATATATAAATTGAAAAAGAGTGACACAATAAACCCAAAAGGTTGGCGTTATAAATAGAATTATGAAACAATTAACTATATTATTACTGGTGCTGTGCGCCGCCATGGAGGCCGGGGCGCAGAAATATTCGTTCACCTTCAAGCCTGAAGGAATTAGCGACACGGTGATGTATGTGGCGCGGCATTTCCGCGACCAACTGCAGCTCATGGACACGGCGGCGAAAGGCAAGGACGGCAGCTTCTGCTTCAAGGGGAAGCGCGAGTGGCCGCGTGGCATGTACGCCCTGGTGCGCCAAGGCGGCGAGAAGGCGCTGTGCGACTTCGTCATCGACGACAGCCGTCAGTTCACCATTACCGGCGACGAGCGTCTGACGCCCGCGACGGTGAAGGTGAAGGGCAGCGAGGGAAACCGCCAGATGTTCGACTACCTGGCCACGGTGGCGAAGGCAAAGAAAGAGATGGATGATATCCGCAAGCGCCAGAAAGTAGCTGAGACGAAAGAGCAGGCCGATGCCGACGAGAAAGCGCTGATAGAGCGCATGAAGAACTACGAGGCCACGGCACGTCACCCGAAGAAAGCGACGCTCTTCTTCGATTTTGTCAACATGTGCGACGAACCCGATGTGCCGGAGGAGGTGGAAGACAAGGCGACATGGTTCCGGATGCATTACTGGGACAAACTGTTCGAAAGTGCCAAGCTGAAAGTGGAAAGCGAGAAGCGTGCGTTGATGTATAGCCCACAGCTGTTCAACAAGATGAATTATTTCTTCTACGGAATGCTGTATCATGCCGACAGCGACACCATCTGCAGAGAGATCGACCGGCTGGCGGCACGTATCGGCAACGACACGGCACTGCTACGCTATGTGTTCGACCATATCGAGCCGCGCTATTTCCGCTCCACGCGCAATATCGGATGGGACGCCGTATGGTGCCACCTGGCAGGCGAATACTACCTGAAGGGACGCTGCCCGTGGGCCACGGAGGGCACGCTGCACAACATACGATACAACTACAACCGTATCAAACAGAGCCTCATAGGCGCCCATGGACAGGAGCTGCTGATGCTCGACACCACGCAGATTGACGCTCCGGAGCACTGGAAGTCGAGCCACCAGTTCCCAACCAAGTATGTGATTCTGTGGTTCTGGGACCCCGACTGTCACCACTGCCAGGCACAGAGCGCTGAATTGAAGGTGCTCTACGACTCGCTGCAGACGGCGCCGGACCGCAGGTTCGAGGTGTATGCCGTGGGTTACGAGAGCGACGTGGCCAAGTGGAAGAACTATGTCAAGGAGCACGACTTCCGATGGGTGAACGTGGGCGGCCAGAATGTGAACATCGACTACCAGGAGGCCTACAATGTACATGGCGCACCGACGATGATTATCCTCAACGAGAAGCGAGACATCATCATGAACAAGGTGCTGCCCATCAAAGGACTGCTGCAATTCCTGGACAACTACGAAAAAACAAGAAAATAAAAAACAACACAAACAACAACAAACAACATAATAAAAGTTGTTCTTGTTGTTCAAGTTGTCTTCATTAAGAAACATCAATGGACATCATCAACATATTGCCTGACAGTGTGGCCAACCAGATTGCCGCGGGCGAAGTGGTGGACCGGCCGGCAAGCGCCGTGAAGGAGCTGCTGGAGAACGCCATGGACGCCGGCGCCACACAGATAGACCTCATCATCAAAGATGCGGGGCGCACGCTGATACAGGTGATAGACAACGGCTGCGGCATGAGCGACAGCGACGCACGGCTGTGCTTCGAGCGTCATGCCACAAGCAAGATACACAAGGCCGACGACCTCTTCGCCATCCACACCATGGGCTTCCGTGGCGAAGCGCTGGCGTCGATAGCGGCCATCGCGCAAGTGGAGCTGCGCACACGCCAGCACGACAACGAGCTGGGAACGACCATCCATATCGAAGGGTCGCAGGTGATAAGCCAAGAGCCCACGGCCTGCCCGATAGGCACATCGTTGGCAGTGAAGAACCTCTTCTTCAACGTGCCGGCACGAAGGAACTTCCTGAAGAAAGACAGCGTGGAGTTCTCTCACATAGAGGAGGTGTTCCGCCGTGTGACACTCATCCACCAGGACATAGGCTTCACGCTGACAAGCAATGGACGCCAGATCTACGACCTCAAGGCCGGAAGTATGCTGCAGCGCATCAGCCAGCTCTTCGGCAACCCCTACAAGGAGCGCTTCTTTAATGTCGAGGAGGAGACCGACGTGGTGCGTATCAAAGGCTTCGTGGGCAAGCCCGAATACGCGCGGAAGACCCGCGGCGAGCAGTACCTCTTCGTCAACGGCCGCTTCATCAAGCACCCCGCGCTGAGTGCCGCAGTGGAGAAGGCCTATACCGACCTGCTGCCGGAGCATACCTACCCAAGCTATTTCATCGGCCTCCAGGTCGACCCGTCGCGCATCGATATCAACATCCACCCCACGAAGACGGAGGTGAAGTTCGTCGACGACCACGCGCTGTTCGCCATCCTGCGGTCGGCGGTGAAGAAAGCCCTGGGCCAATTCACGCTGGCCACGGAGCTGGCTTTCGACACCCCCGAGGAGTTCAACATAGCGCCGGCACCCAAGGGATATATGCCGCCGGAGCCGAAAATCAGCTACAACCCGAGCTACAATCCCTTCCGCGCCACCCCCACCCAGACACACCTCCACCTCGAGAAAGACCTCAAGGGCTTTAACGACATTAAAGACTTTAAAGACCTTAAAGACCTTAAAGACCCTAAGGACCTTAGAGACCTTAAGGACTTTAAGGACCTTAACGACGCTACTTCCCAGTCTCTCCCTACCAGCACTTGCCTGCAGGTACAGAACAAATATATCGTCACGACGTTATCCTCGGGCCTCGCCATCATTGACCAGCAGCGTGCCCATGAGCGCATCCTCTTCGACAGACTCACTCACTCAGCCACACAGTCACTCAGTCACTCCCAAACACTCCTCTTCCCCGTCAACTGCCAGTTCTCGGCGGCCGATGCCGACCTCTTCAGCGAGCTGCTACCCGAGTTGCGCGACTACGGCTTCGCCGTGGAGCCGCTCTCGCAGTGCACCTTCGTGGTCACCGCCACACCTGCCGACATGAAGGAGGGCGAACTGCAGAGCTGCTTCGACCAGATGCTCGCCGACTACAAAGGAGCTACGATGCAGAAGTTCAGCAACCGAAACCAGGCGCTCTGTGCCTCGCTGGCGCATCAGATGGCCATCCGTCCGGGCAAAGTCCTCTCGCAAGAGGAGATGCAGCAACTCGTCGCCGACCTCTTCGCCTGCCCCATGGCCGAGACAGCCCCCTCGGGCAAGAAAATCATCACAATAGTAAAACCCGAAGAACTACTGAAGAATTAACCACATTCATCACTCATCACTCATCACTAAACACTAAACACTAAACACTGAAATGGCCCAATATCAACCACAAGGATTCAGTCTGCTGCCGCCGGCAGTAAAACATCTGCTTATCATCAACGTGCTCTGCTACGGTGCCTACTACGTGCTGGGGCGCCAGGGCATCATCGACCTCAACTTCATCCTCGGACTGTGGAGCCCCGGATCGGAAGAAGTCTATATCAACGCCTACGGATTCCACCTCTGGCAGCCCTTCACCTACATGTTCATGCATGCCAACCTGAGCCACCTGTTCTTCAACATGTTCGCCCTCTGGATGTTCGGCAACACGTTAGAGAACTTCTGGGGCACGAAGCGCTTCATCGTCTACTACCTGGCCTGCGGCCTGGGTGCCGGCCTCCTCAGCCTCGCCATCCCGGGCTACCACCTCACCATCGGTGCCTCTGCCGCCGTCTACGGACTGCTGCTGGCCTTCGGCATGACCTTCCCCAACGAGTACATCTACCTCTATTTCCTCATGCCCATCAAAGCCAAGTGGTTCGTCATTGGCTACGCCGCCATCGAGCTCTTTGAGGGCTTTCTCGTCACCAACGACGGCATCGCCCACTTCGCCCATCTGGGCGGCATGCTCGTGGGTCTGCTGCTCATCCTCTGGTGGCGCAAACACCCCTTCAGCAGGCTATAAAAAAGATTTTTACCGCCATGTAAAAAAAAGTGCGTATTTTTGCATTTTGTTTTTGTGAATAATTTTAAACAATAACTAATAAAAAACACATGAAAAAAACCTTTACCCTTGCAGTACTTGTGGCACTGATGATGCCCTTGATGGCTCAGAAAACTGAGAACGTCTTCTCTATCAAACATGAATGGACCAAGATGATTGGCTACAGCTACCAGCCTGGTTACAAATATGGTATTTCTTTCGCCGGCGGTTCGTTCCTCTCCATCGGCTGGGCCGAGGAAGGCACCCGCTACAACATCTCTGCCACCGAATACCGCGAGCCCACATGGTCGCTGCGCTGCGGCTGGATTGGCTACGCCTTCGACAAGGATGTCACCGGCATCGGCGCCATCACCTTCCGTCCCATGCTCGTCCTCGGTATGGACAAGACCAATGATGTCCTCTTCGACGCCTCCACCAGCACCTGGACCAAGGAGAGCAACACCTACTTCACCATGGCTCCCACCATCGTCTTCAACGTCTACATGCTCCACTTCTCGGTGGGCTACGAAATCGTTCCCAAGTTCAAAGATCTGAACGGTATCAACTTCGGCGTCGGTATCTCCATCCCCTCCAGCAAGGACAAATGGAAAGAACAGGCCAAGAACTATCAGCAGAACCACAGTAAGAAGAAATAATAGTTTTAATCAATAATGGAATTAGCCTCCAAATACGATCCTCGTGCCATCGAGGAGAAATGGTACCAGTTTTGGCTCGACAAGAAACTCTTCCACTCTGAGCCCGACCACCGTGTGCCCTACACCATCGTCATCCCGCCGCCCAATGTCACCGGCGTGCTGCACATGGGCCACATGCTCAACAACACCATCCAGGACGTCCTCGTCCGCCGCGCCCGCATGCAGGGCAAGAACGCCTGCTGGGTCCCCGGCACCGACCACGCCTCCATCGCCACCGAGGCCAAGGTGGTGAAAGCCCTCTCCGAGCAGGGCATCAAGAAGCACGACCTCTCCCGCGAGCAGTTCTTGGAACATGCCTGGGAATGGACCCACAAGCACGGCGGCATCATCCTGCAGCAGCTCCGCAAACTCGGCGCCAGCTGCGACTGGGACCGCACGGCCTTCACCATGGACGACACGCGCAGCGAGAGCGTCACCAAGGTCTTCGTCGACCTCTACAACAAAGGCCTCATCTACCGTGGCCTCCGCATGATCAACTGGGACCCCAAGGCTCTCACAGCCCTCTCCACCGAGGAGGTGGAATACAAGGAGGAGCGCTCCAAACTGTACTACCTGAAATACTACCTTAAGGACCTTAAAGACCTTAAGGACATTAAGGACCTTGAAGAGCAGGGCAACATCATCCACAAGGATGAGAAAGGCTACTACGCCGTCGTCGCCACCACACGTCCCGAGACCATTATGGGCGACACCGCCATGTGCATCAACCCCAAGGACCCGAAGAACCAGTGGCTCCGCGGCCACCGCGTCATCGTGCCCCTCGTGGGCCGCGAGGTGCCGGTCATCGAGGACCGCTACGTGGATATCGAGTTCGGTACCGGCTGCCTGAAGGTCACCCCCGCCCACGACGTCAACGACTACAACCTGGGCAAGACCCATAACCTCGAGACCATCGACATCTTCAACGACAACGGCACCATCTCCGAACAGTCGCCCCTCTATGTGGGCATGGACCGCTTCGCCTGCCGCAAGCAGATTGCCAAAGACCTCGAGGCCGCAGGCCTCATGGAGAAGGTCGAGAACTACACCAACAAGGTGGGCTACTCGCAGCGCAACCCCGACACCGCCATCGAGCCACGTCTGTCGCTGCAGTGGTTCCTCAAGATGCAGCACTTCGCCGACATCGCCCTGCCGCCCGTCATGGAAGACAAGATCAAGTTCTACCCCGAGAAGTACAAGAACACCTACCGTCAGTGGTTGGAGAACATCCAGGACTGGTGCATCAGCCGCCAGCTCTGGTGGGGTCACCGCATCCCCGCTTGGTACCTCGAGGTGAACGGCAAAGAGGAGATTGTCGTCGCCCTCAACGAAGAGGAGGCTAAGAAGATTGCCAAGGAGAAATACAACTATACCGGCGAGCTCCGTCAGGACGAGGACGCCCTCGACACCTGGTTCAGCTCCTGGCTCTGGCCCATCTCCCTCTTCGACGGCATCAACAAGCCCGGCAACGAGGAAATCAACTACTACTACCCCACCGTCGACCTCATCACCGCCCCCGACATCATCTTCTTCTGGGTGGCCCGCATGATTATGGCCGGCGAGGAGTACATGCACGATGTGCCTTTCCGTAACGTCTACTTCACCGGCGTTGTCCGCGACAAGCTGGGCCGCAAGATGTCCAAGTCCCTCGGCAACAGCCCCGACCCCATCAAGCTGATGGAGGAATACGGCGCCGACGGCGTCCGCATGGGCATGCTGCTCACCGCCCCTGCCGGCAACGACATCCTCTTCGACGAGAAAATCTGCGAACAAGGCCGCAACTTCAGCAACAAGATGTGGAACGCCTTGCGCCTCGTCAGCGGCTGGCAAGTATCCGATGAGACTCAAGCAATCCTGCCTGAGCGACAGCGAACGGCCTGCGACCAACGTGGAGCAAAGCAATCAAGCAATCAAGCAATCAACAACGAGGTCGCCATCCAGTGGATGGAGCAGCGCATGGCCCAGGTCATCGAGGAAATCGAGAAAGACTTCGAACAGTACCGTCTCAGCGAGGCCCTCATGGCCACCTACAAGCTCATCTGGGACGACTTCTGCTCGTGGTACCTCGAAATGGTCAAGCCCGCCTACGGCACCCCCATCGACCGCGAGACCTACGACGCCACCCTCTCCATCTTCTCGCGCCTCATGCTCCTCATGCACCCCTTCATGCCCTTCGTCACCGAAGAGATATGGCATGCCTTGCAGACCATCGGCAAGGACGACGAGAAGGCTGCCTTCATCAATGCCAACTACAGCATCATGAACCAGCACATGCCCACCAGCGTCTTCTTCGACCAGCGCATGCTCGACGAGTTCGACACCGCCCGCGAGGTCATTGCCGGTGTGCGTAACATCCGCAACACCCGCAACCTCTCCCCCAAGGAGGCTCTCGAGGTCTCGTTCATCGCTGCCGACGACCGCTACCGCTTTGCCAGATTCAACGGCATCGTGCAAAAGCTGGCTAACGTCAGCGCCATCAACGAGGTCAAGGAGAACCCCGAAGGGGAACTGAGCTCCGCTGAAAAACAATCAAATGAAGCGAAGAAACCCGCCGGTGCCCTGTCGTTCATGGTGGGTACCATGGAGTGCTTCGTGCCGATGCCGGAGAACGTCAACAAGGACGAGGAGCTCAAGAAGCTGCAGGACGAGCTGAAATATGCCGAAGGCTTCCTGCGCAGCGTCATGGCCAAACTCTCCAACGAGAAGTTCGTCAACGGAGCCCCTGCGGCAGTCATCGAGAAGGAGCGCAACAAACAGCGCGACGCCGAGACCAAAATCGCCGCCCTCAAGGCCCAAATTGCCAGCCTCTCGTAGCAAAAAAGCCTTTATTGGAAATCAATAAGTTACAAGCGCAAAAATCGCCTCAAACCACTGGGTTTGAGGCGATTGCTTTTTTAATACACTTATAACCCACTGATAATCACCACCCTTATGGTACCAACAACGTATCAACTCCGTATCAACACCGTACCAAGTCCGTACCAACTCCTACCATGGTAGGAGTTGGTAGGGTGTTGGTAGGTCTTTGGTAGGGTGTTTGTAGCGGGTAGGGGTAAAGAAAAAGCCCGCCGAATTGGCGGGCTTCTTCTTAGTTCTTAGCTCTTACTTCTTAGCTTTTATTTTTTCAGCCACTGGTCGAACCAGTCGATGAAGTTGCGATGCCAGAGGAGGCTGTTCTGGGGCTTCAGCACCCAGTGGGTCTCGTCGGGGAAGTAGAGGTAGCGGCTGGGGATGTGACGCATCTGGGCGGCGTTGTAGGCAGCCATGCCCTCGGAGGCCACGATGCGGAAGTCGAACTCAGAGTGGATGACACAGATGGGGGTGTTCCACTTGTCGACGAAGAGGTGGGGCGAGTTGCTGTAGCTCTTCTTGATCTGGGGGTTGTTCCAATCCCAGTAGGGACCACCGAGGTCCCAGTTGTCGAACCACATCTCCTCGGTCTCGAGGTACTGCTGCTCGAAGTTGAACATGCCGTTGTGGGCGAGGAAGGCCTTGAAGCGGCGGCCCTCGTCGTAGCCCTTGACGCCGTAGTTGTGGCCGGCGAGCCAGTAGATGCTGTATCCGCCGAAAGAGGCGCCGCAGGCGCCGATGCGCTCGCGGTCGATCTGCTTGATGTTGTCGGCAGCCCAGTCGGTGGCGGCCATGTAGTCCTTCATGCAAAGTCCGCCGTAGTCGCCGGAGATCTCCTCGAGCCACTCCATGCCGAAGCCGGGGACACCGCGGCGGTTGGGGGCGATGACGAAGTAGCCGGCACCGGACATCACCTCGAAGTTCCAGCGGGTGCTCCAGAACTGGCTGACCATGGTCTGGGGACCGCCCTCGCAGAAGAGCAGTGCGGGATAGGTCTTGGTGCTGTCGTAGTCGTAGGGATAGATGAGCCAGGTGAGCATCTCCTTGCCGTCGACGGTCTTGACCCAGTGGGGCTCGACTTTGCCCATGCGGACCTGATCAAGGATGGCGTCGTTGAAGGTGCTGAGTTTCTTGCCCTCGACTTTGTCGTCGGAGAGGTTATAGGCGTAGAGGGTGCCGGGGTACTGCATGGAGACCTGGTTGGCAACAATCTTGTCACCATTGAGGGTGAAGGCGTTGACATCGTGCTGGCCGGCGGAGAGCTGGCGAATGGCTTTGGTCTCGCGGTTGAAGGCGAAGATCTCGTTCATGCCGCGGTACATCACAATGGCCACGAGCTCTTTGTCGTCGTTGGTCCAGCAGATGTTCATCACACCGTAGTCGAAGTTCTCGGTGAGGTCGGTCTTGACGCCGCTCTCGAGGTCCATGACCATGAGGCGCAGCTTGTCGCTCTCATAGCCGTCGCGCTCCATGCTCTCCCAGGCAATCATCTTGCCGTCGTGGGAGAAGACGGGGTTCTGGTCGTAGCCCATGATGCCCTCGCTGATGTTGCGGGTCTCGCCGGAAGCTATATCATATATATATATGTCACTGTTGGTGGAGTGGGCGTAGTCGTAGCCGGTCTTCTTACGGCAGGTGTAGGCGATAGTCTTGCTATCGGGGCTGTAGTTGTACTGCTCGGTGCCACCCCAGGGACGCATGGGAGCCTCGTAAGGCTCACCCTCGAGGATATCCTTAGCCTTGTCCATCAGGGCTTTGCCGTTCTCCAGAGGCACATAGTAGATGTGGGGGATTTCGTCCACCCAGTTGTCCCAGTGGCGGTACATGAGGTCCTCGTTGATGCGGCCGGTGGTCTTGTCGAGGCCCTCGAAGAGCTTGTTGAGGCTCTCTTTGCGCTCGACGGGGATGGTGCTGATGTAGACCAGCGATTTGCCGTCAGGGGCAATCTTGAAGCCTTCGAAGCCACGGCTGCAGGCTGCCACGACGCTCTCGCTGTTGTCCTTGAGGTTCAAGGCAACGATCTGGGTGTCGCGGCAGAACATGATGTTGTTGTCGTCCATCCAGACGGGGTTGAACTCGGAGGAGGCGGTGGTAGTGAGGCGGGTGGCCTCGCCGCCGGCGACGGGCATCAGGTAGAGCTCAACATTGCCCTTGTTCTGCTCCATGCTGATGGCTTTCACGCCATAGATAATCTGGGAGCCGTCGGGACTGACGTCATAGCCGGCGAGCTGGCCGAGCTGCCACATCACCTCGGGGGTGAAGCGTCCGTCGGCGACGGTGACAGGCTGCATCTCGATGATGTTCTCGTCAGCCTTGTCGTTGGATGTGCAGGCAGCCAGACAGAGGGTGGCTGCTGCCAAAGTGAATAAGTGTTTTTTCATTTATCGATGTTGTTTGTTTATTTTCAGACTACTAAAATTCCCCTTACGGCTTCACGTAGTTGGGGTCATGCTCCTCGATGGGTTCCATGGGGGTGCGGACGTCGACATTGTAGAAGTTGAAGCCTTCGGGACCCGGCTCGATGATGTCGATGAACTCGGTCTTGAGGGGCAGCCGTTCGAAGGTGAGGGAATAGACGAGCATGTCGTAACCGCCACGGTAGTGGGCGAAGGGTGTGTACTCGGGGTAGAGAGTGATGCCGTCGGCCTTGACGAAACGGATATGCTTGCCGGTCTCACGGTCCATGAGGTAGATATCGGAGTTGATAGAGAGTCCCTTGTCATAGAGCGGACGGTGCTTGGGGGTGCGGTTGGTATAGGAGAAATGGATGACAGTCTTGTTCTCCAGCACCTCGACACGTTCGATGCTGACCTGCTCGGCATAGGGCGAACGGCTCTTGAAATAGGGAAAGTCGAGGGTGCGCGGCACGCGAGGCTTGACCTTGATGGGGAGGCTGGGGTCGCGGGGGTCTTCCTTTTCGGGCTCTTCCACCTTGACTTTCTTGCGCTGCAGGTCGGACTCGACGGCGTAGCACCTCATATTGAGGTTGAAGAAGAAGGTGATGGAGGTCTCAGGAGAACCTTCCTGACGTGTCTTGCGATTGCGCACATTGTATTGCTTGTAGAGGCCTGCCGCCGCGGTGCCGCGGAGGGAGACATTGTTGTAGACAATCTTGGTGCCCTCCCATTCGTCGCGCACGGAAGCGTCAGGCTTGCCGAAAGCGTCGGTGATCTGGTAGTAGCTCTTGCCAATGAAGACCTCCTCGAGGTCGGGGTCGGCGGAGATAAAGCGTCCGCCCCAGCAGCCGCCGAAGAGCATCGCCGCAAAGATAAGTACGGCCGTGTTGAGAGTGTATCTTTTCATCACTATTCTTGTAATTGTCCGTTAATCCAGTTGCCACTGTACACCTCGCCGTCGGCATCGGTGTAGGTACCCTGGCCATGGAACTGGTCGTTGAGCCAGTTGCCTTCGTAATGGGCTCCGTCGGGGTAGGTGCTGGAGCCCTGACCCTGGCGGCGGTCGTTGACCCACATACCCTTGTATGTCTCGCCGCTGGTCTGGTAATAATTGCCCTGACCACACATGTGGCCCTGGACGAAATAGCCTTCATAGCGGTTGCCGTTGGCCCACACCTTCTTACCCTCACCCTGGGGGGCGCCGTTGACGAAGGGACCGTCATAGCGGGTGCCGTCAGCAAAGATGAGGTAGCCGGTGCCGGTGCCCATGGAAGTCCAGTCGCCCTCCATGACGTTGCCGTTGTTGAAACGGAAGGTGCCATGGCCTTTAATATTGCCATTCTTCCACTCGCCGGTGTAGGAGTAACCCTGTGTGGCGAAGACATAGGTGCCCTCGCCATGGAACTCGCCTTTCTTCCACATGCCGTCATAGCTGTCGCCATTGGGGAAGGTCATGAGGCCTTTGCCATTGATATATCCCTTACCATCACGCTGGCCAATATAGACACGACCGTCGTCATAGGTGGTGGTTTCTACCACCTGGGCCGTCGCGACAGCACCCATAAGCATGAGCGCCACGGTCAGCATGAATGTCTTTGTCGTTTTTTTCATCGTCTTGTGTCTTTGTTTTATTTTTTCGTGCTATAATGACGTTTCTCGATGAAGACACCAAGTTTGTAGAACTTGAACTGCTTCATGGAGATGCCCCTGCCGGTAACGAAATGCGACTCCATGGGGGAGCGGAACATCTTGAAGAACCAGTAGACAATTCCCTGGAGGTGCATGCGACGCACGCGCGCATAGCGGTTGAGCAGAGGAATGGTGCGGCAGAAGCGCTGGTCTTCCCACATGTCGTCGTAGACCTTTATCAGTTCCTCGACAGCCTCGACGCTCTTGTGGAGGCATTCGGCGTTGGTCTCGACATAGGCCGACGTCACTTCGTTGTCGATATGGAGGATGGACACCTTGCGGTTGGACAGCTGGTAGGCGAAGTAGTCGCCATCGGAGCCATACTTGTCATAACGTGCATCGAACCTGACGGTCTCCATGACGTTACGTCGAATCATGAAGTTACCCGCCAGGAAATGGCGGTATGGGTCGGCGTCGCGTTGGGCGGCGGTGAGGCCCTCGACAGGAGCGCCCGCGAGGAAACGGAGGCGGTGGTCGGCATCGTCGGAGCCTTTGTCGAGGCACATGCCGCCGACGATAACGTCGGCCTTACCGTTGGTCTGCCGTAGGTATTTATGCAGGAAGTTGTCGGGCACCTGCGCGTCGTCGTTGAGGAAGAGGAGCCAGTCGCCCTGGGTGTGTTTCAAGAAGAGGTTGCGTATGCGGGCACGCCCAACGTTCTCGCCAAGACGGAGATACTTGGCCATGTCGACGATGCCGTTGTTCTGGCTCAGATAGTAGCCTGAAGAATGGTCGTCTATGCATACAATCTCCACCTCCCCAGGGTTCTTGAGGTTGTCGCGCTGGGTCACCAAACGGCGCACCAGCGGGTAGGCATAATAATTATATATAGGTATACAGACTGATATCATCTCTTTCAAGCGTTCATATATCCACTTCTAGATTATCATAGGCCAGGTGTACACCTGCGGGGAGCGTACATTCGACGTCGGCATGGCGTCCCATCTCGTGGCTGATGTGCGTGAGGTAGGCTTGTTCGGGCTTCACTGCCGCAATCACCTCCAGCGCCTCGGGAAGCGAGAAATGAGAGAAGTGCTTTGCCTTGCGCAAGGCGTTGACCACCAGGACACGCACGCCGCGAAGCTTTTCCATCTCGGCGGGGCCGATGTAGTTGGCGTCGGTGATATAGGCCATCTCCCCCACCCTGTATCCCAGGATAGGGAGGTCCTTGTGCATGGCACAGATGGGGGTAACCACCAATTGAGAATTAACAATTGAAAATTGAGAATTATCAACCGTATGGAGATTCGCCTCGGGGAGTCCAGGGAACTGGTGCGGCTCGAAGATGTAGTGATAGTCACGCTCGATGGCATGACGAGCTTCGGCATTGAGGTAGATGTCCATCTTGCGGTTCTGCACGTAGTTGAACGACCGTATATCGTCGAGTCCCCCTACATGGTCGCGGTGGGCATGGGTGATGAGGATGGCGTCGAGATGGTCGACGCGGTGGCGCAGCATCTGCTGGCGGAAGTCGGGGCCGATGTCGAAAAGAATGTTCGTGAATTGAGAATTGAGAATTGAGAATTGAGAATTATTGTCTGCGTCAGCCGAATTTTCAATTTTCAATTTTGAATTTTCAATTTGCAAGAGTGCTGAGGTACGAAGACGAGTGTCCCGCTCGTCAGACGAGCGGCACACGTCGCAATGGCATGCTATCACAGGCACTCCTTGCGATGTTCCCGTACCCAAGAACGTCAGTCTCACTGCTCCTTGTGCGTCAATTTGAAGCCCACGCCGTGGACGTTGACAATCTCCACCGTCGGGTCGGCCTTGAGATACTTACGCAGCTTGGTGATATAAACATCCATCGAGCGGGCGGCGAAGTAACTGTCGTCCTTCCAAATCTTCTGGAGCGTGGTGTTGCGGTCGACAAGCTGGTTGAAGTTCACAGCGAAGATGCGCATGAGGTCGCACTCCTTGGCGGTGAGGCGCTGTACCTCGTCGCCGATGGTGAGGGTCTGGTGCACATAGTCGAAGGTGAAGTTGCCAATCTTGAAGACATTCTTGTCGGGACGGTCCTCGTTGAAGGAACGGCGCATGGTGGCGTTGAGACGTGCCAGCAACTCCTCCATGGAGAAGGGCTTGGTGATATAGTCGTCGGCACCCACCTCGAATCCTTTCAGCTTGTCTTCCTCCAAGTTCTTGGCGGTAAGGAAGATGAGCGGCACCTTCTTGTCCACCTTACGGATTTCCTTCGCCACGGCGAAGCCGTCTTTCAAGGGCATCATGACGTCGAGGATACAAGCGTCGACATCTTCGGCATCGAAGAGGCTGCAGGCTTCCTCGCCATCTTTGGCCCACACCACGGTGTAGCCCTTCTGTGTGAGATAGGCCTTCAGGATAGTACCCAGATTGGGGTCGTCTTCGGCCACCAAAAGTTTAATTCCCAGATTCATATTCAGATGATTTTAATAGTTTCAATTAAATCGCCCGGACGGATGGCATCGATGATGCTCCAGTCGGCCTCGTCGACGCGGCCGAAGCAGGTATGCACGCCGTCCAGATGCTGTGTATTCTCGCGGTTGTGGCAGACAAAGAACTGGCTGCCGCCGGTATCCTTGCCGGCATGGGCCATGCTGAGCACGCCACGGTCATGGTGCTGCATGGGTGCCGAAGTTTCGCACTTGATGGTCCAGCCGGGACCGCCGGTACCCACACGAGGGTCGTGGGCGTTACGGCTGTAGGGACAGCCACCCTGGATAACGAAACCCGGTATCACACGGTGGAAACGGAGCCCGTCATAGAAGCCGCTCTGGGCCAACTTGACGAAATTGGCCACAGTGCAGGGCACCTCTTTGTCGTAAAGGGTGACATGCATCGTACCCTTTGCTGTCTTGATTTCTGCACGCATATACTATATCCGTTTTTATATATTAGTATAGCAATAACACAATAAATTGTATTTTATTGTGCAGAATGTTAAATTTTTTATGTTAATTTGCCAATTACTCCAGCATGCGGGACTGCTCGATGGGGGTATGGGCGACGCGAAGCCAGGCATCCTTGAGGGCCTCGGCGCTGAGGTAGCCCGACTGGTGGGCTATGCGAGCGAGGGTGTCAGGATTCTTTATATCAGGATGTTCCGCAAGGAAAATAGACACGGTGTGCTGGATGCGTAGTCCGTCGATATACTCGCCAAAGGGTATGCCCTGGGAGTAATGGATGGCGTCGATAATGTCGTCCTCAGAAGTATGAAGCTTCTCGGCGAGGAGGAACACAGAGAGGTCGGGGTTGAGGAAGCCGCGTTCTTTTTCGACATAGTCCTCAATCTGGCGTGCCAAGGAGCCAGGGTTGCGACGGCTACGATGGTTGTTCTGCCGGGGGAAACACTCAGCTCCGCTGTTTATCTTAAAGACAGAATAACCCCAATAGAAGAGTGACACAGCCAAGGGTGCACAATAGGTAAAATAAAAGATTTGCTCATGGCCGGGGAGGAAAGGATTAGTAAACTGGCTGAGAACCAAGACGACCACGCCTATTTTGCCGGCATTGTAGATGCCGCGGAGGTTGAGTTTAGGGAATCGCTCGGAAGTATAGTACTCCGAGTTGAGGCGTCGGAAGTGGATAGTGTGACGGATGCCGGTGATCAAGATATAGAAGAACTCGAAGGAAAAGACAGCCCAGAAAAGGTAGCAGTTGATGCCCACGATGAGATTATAGCGCCAGTTGCCGGGAAGGAAATCCCACGTCTCTCCCTGGGAGCCACGGAAAGTCCAAAGGCGGTACATGTCGGCGCCACAAATGATTAGCGAAGCTATGATCAAGACGATGCAAATCAGCGAAGGCAGGAAGAGCACCCGTAAAGAAATCGGGGAGGGATGCCGCTGGGTGAGGACAGAGAGGGCCACATGGATGACAGGTGGCGTGACAAGGATAATGACAAGGAAGAGCATCAGGAGAAGATACTCACCCATAAGGAAGGTATTGAAGAGACATCCCAAAAGAATGAAGGTCAACGCCGTCATAGTCAAGGCGAGCATCATCAGCCACTGGGCGTTGAGGACATTGCGTTTGACAAACACGGTGGCCAGAGGCCAGAAGAGGGTTATGAGGCCAAGGATTGTAAGTCCGGTGGATACAGGGGTCATTTCTGTTTAGAGTAAAAAGTTTTTAGTTAATTGTTAAGTTTTCATGATTTTGTGGGGCAGTTATACGTTAAATGTAAATCATTATTCGTTTTGTTTACGGATATATTCGGCGAGGTAACGGGCATCGTAATCGTAGCGATAGGCGAAGCGGCCCGCAAAATATTGTATCACTGTAAGTATCAAGGCACAGAGAATAAGCCAGTACTTATAGTAGAACGGACGGAAGACGATGAGGTAGATGAGCAGCAGTCCAAAGGGCATGAAGAGCGCTGCAACAATGACAATCTCGCGGATGTTGAGTTTGGGCATATTGAGGCCTTCGGCATAGAAGCTGTCGAAACGCTGCTTGAAGAGGCGAGCCTTGCGCAAAGACGAGATAAGGAGGAGGATGCCCGTGACAACGGTCACCAAGGGGAATACCAACTGGTTCCACAGTATCATAAAGTTGTAGCCGAAGTCGCCAGGATGCCACGGGATGTGGCCGCTGTCAAATACCTCGAGACACATGGCCTGGTAGCGCGAGGGGTGCATGCTGAAGGCGCCGATAGTGAGACCTATGGTGAAGAGGAGCGGGATGAAGAAGATATGCCGCTGTTTCAGCGTAGCACCACGGGGCTCGGTGAGCGAGCAGATGGCGATATAGAATATCGGTGCGCAAAGCGTGGCCGAGACCTCTAGGAGGTAGTCATAGAGATAGAGGCTGTCGACCTTGCCACGGAAATAAATGCCCGCCATGGTGATGGCAAAGGCATCAACTATCAGCGAGATGCAGAAGAGAATCTGCGCATGGGTGAGACGCTTCTTGGTGAGGGCGATAATGAGCGCCCACGCCACGGAGACCACCACCGGAAGATATAATATAAAACTCCACTTCATTTCTTAAATTGAAAATTGAAAGTTGATAATTGAAAATTATTGACGGTCACTTTCTATAAATTTTACCAGCTCGTCGACAGCGTCCTTCTGGTCGATGTCGCGCTTGACCACCTCTTTGCCTTTGTAGAGGGTGATCTTTCCGTGGCCGGAGCCGACATAGCCGTAGTCGGCGTCGGCCATCTCGCCGGGGCCGTTGACGATGCAACCCATCACGCCGATCTTCACGCCCACGAGGTGTTTCGTCTTCTCTTTTATCTCGCGTAGCGCCGTTTGGATGTCGTACTGCGTGCGACCGCAGGAGGGGCAGGCGATATACTCGGGCTGCGTGATGCGGGCACCGACGGCCTGCAGGATGTCGTAGGCGATGGGCATCTCGCGCTCGGGGTCTTCGGTGAGGCTGACACGCACGGTGTCGCCGATGCCGTCGAGCAGCAGCGCCCCGATGCCGGCGGCACTCTTGAGGCGTCCCTGCATGCCGTCGCCCGCCTCGGTGACACCCAGGTGTATCGGGTAGTCCATACCGAGGGCATGCATTTTCTTGACGAAAAGTCTTGTGCTATCGACCATCACCTTCACGTTGCTGGCTTTCATTGAGAAGACGAGGTCGTGGTAGTCCTGCTGGCGGCAGACTTCGGCGAACTCGATGGCCGACTGCGCCATACCCTCGGGCGTGTTGCCGTAGCGGCTCATGATGCGCTCCGACAACGAGCCGTGGTTGGTGCCGATACGCATGGCGGTGTGGTGCGCCTTGCAGATGTCAATGAGCGAGGCCATCCTCTCCCCTATCCGCTTCAGCTCGTCGTTGTATTCCTGTTCGGAGAACTCCAGCTTGCCGGTATTGCGGTCGGTGTAGTTGCCGGGGTTGACGCGCACCTTCTCCACCAGCGTGGCGGCCACCTCGGCGGCCTTGGGGTTGAAGTGTATGTCGGCCACCAGCGGCACCTCGCAGCCGCGCTTCAGCAGCTCCTCCTTGATGCGGCCGAGGTTCTCGGCGGCCTTCACGTCCGGCGCCGTGATGCGCACCATCTCGCAGCCGGCCTCCACCATGCGGAGGGCCTGCTCCACGGTGGCCTGCGTGTCCATCGTGTCGGTATTCGTCATGCTCTGCACGCGGACGGGTGCCCCCCCGCCCAGCGTCAGGTTACCTATATGTATTTGTCGACTCATATAACGTTATTATTTATCAGAATTGATATAATCTTGAGTACAATAGCAATTATCGACGAAAAAAAGATGACATAATTCAAAATCAAAACCGTTTTGCCTTCCTTGCTTTTGCCCCTCAAAATAACTATTAAGGAGCAAGCCAACATAATAATCTCACAAACGAAAAAGATAATCTCCAATGTAGTCAATTCAATGTTCATCATATCTGTTTGTTATTTAACCTCAATTTCTACACACAGACAATCGCTTCCCCGCCCAGCGTCAGATTGCCCATCTTGATTTGTCTGCTCATTTTGCTTGTTATATTATTCCGATAATTCTATTTTCCGAACCAGCATGTCATCACCACGCTGTCGTCATCCGACACTCCTTTTGTGTAATATTGCACAAACAACTTATGATAGTACCAGTCATAAGGTCCGTAATCCATTTCGACGTGACCGGTTAGCGTATCATGCCACGGATGGCTGCTGCCGTCCGAAATCGTAAGAAACATGGTGTCAGAGAGAGATCCTGCCAACAGTAATCGAACAGTTGTCACATTTACCGAGGAATCAACAACAATGCTATCGTTCATAGGCTCTATCGATGGATACATGACAATACTGCCATCATAAGGGCCAATAGGCAAATCGAAAAGATCGAAGCAAGACTGCATCATTGCAACCATTGCCATCATCGCCGCGCATAGCATAAGTATCTTCTTCATCGTGTGTCAGTGTTTATCGTTTGACTTCAATCCCTTGTTTCATTCGTGCAGTTTCAACGCGCTCATGATATGCGGGCGATGGTGCGCTGCAGGCTCAGTATCTGGCTCTTCAGCTGCTTAATCTGGTCCTGCAGGTTGGCGTTCTGGCTGCGGAGCTTGCGATTCTCCTCTATCAGCTCGTATTGCGTCGGTTCACGGTGCTCCTCCTTGGCTTTCTGCTCCACGCTCCGGCCGATGGTCTCGTCGTTAAAAACTTTGCCGACGCCCTGCTGCTCGGCCATGCGTATCAGCTCATTGGGGGCAAACGGCATGTCGAAGCCGCTCTCGTCCTCGACGAACACCTGTCCGCCCTGTATCTTCTTTACGATTCCCCCGCCAATGGCGTTGAGGAACTTCACTTTGTCGCCTATTTCAAATTGTGCCATGTTCTTTACGGTTTTACGGTCTTATCTTTCTGTATGGTGTCGAGCGTCCACACTGGCGACTGTTCGCCACAAAGGCGCTCGTAGTCCTTTTTGTTCGATGTGCTGCATCCAACCACACTCACCTCGTTGATGTAGAAGGTGCTGTTTGTGTGGTCAACCCCTCCCTTGTATTGGACAGTGAAGTTCATAGTGTTGCCCTTACCGTCGGCGAAGCTGTAGGTGTTGAGGTTGACAATGTCGTTGGGTATCCATGCGGAATATGTATTGTCTCCTTCCATGTGGGCAACCTCGTGTCGGCGCTCGTTACGGGTGTCGTGATTCATACCGACATACTTGTAGCCCTCGTTCTCGATGCCCGCAACAACTTTATCGATGGTGCTGTTGTATACTGTTATTGAAGTTACATACATCGGCCCGACACAAGCGGTAAGTACAAGTGCCATCACGCCTGCCATCAGTATCTTTTTCATATCAGAACCTCCTCTGCCAATTGGTTGAAGTCAATGCCGTCGAAGTTGCCACTGGACATCATCAGGAGGTTGCTGTTTTTCCATTCCATTGCTTTCACCTTGGCGACCATCACGGCGCTGTCGGTGAAGACCTCTACCGGGTGCGCAGCCGTCTCGGCTGCATGCAGGCGGGACGCCTGCGTACCCGACGGAGTACCCTCAAAGGCCGCCTTCACCTCCTCGGGGTCGAGAGGCGGCAGTTTCTTCAGCTGTAGGGCGTGCTGACTGAAATAGACGCAACGCACGTCGGCCTCGTCCATCGTGCCGCGATACTGCTGCAAGAACTCCTGCGTCAGCGAGCTGAAAGTGTGCAGCTCCATACAGGCTACCAGCTTGCGGCCAGGGTACTGCTCACGCATGGCGTGTATAGTGGCGCGGAGCTTCGACGGAGCATGGGCGAAGTCCTTATAGACGGCACAGCTGTCGCTCTTCTTCACCAACTCCAGACGCTTCGAGGCACCCTCAAAGGTGCTGATGGCTTCGTCGAACTGCTCGTCCGTCACACCCACCTGACGACAAGCCAACCGGGCGGCAGTGAGGTTGAGCAGGTTGTGGTGACCGAAGATTTTAAGAGGGACCTTAATGTCTTTAAGGTCCTTAGAGTCCTTAAGGAAAGTGACACCATTCTCGACGACATGCTCGGGGCAGACATACGGCAGCTTTTGTATGTCGGTGCGTTGGTTTTCCACCGCCACACGGTGCACCTCAGCATCTTCGTCACAGAATATGAGAACTCCAGTGGAGTTCGACAGACCGGCCATGTGCGGGGAGGTGCCCTTGGGCTCGATGAGGTTGATGAACTGCGCGAACTGGTCGCGATAGATGTCGAATGTCGGGAAGACGTTGATATGGTCCCACTCGATGCCGGTGATGATAGCCACGTTGGGCTTGTATAGGTGAAACTTAGGACGGCGGTCGATGGGCGAGGTCAGATACTCGTCGCCCTCGATGACCATCACCTTGGCGGTGTGGCTCAGCCGCACCATCACCTCGAAGCCTTTCAGCTGTGCGCCCACCATATAGTCGGCCTCGATGCCGCAGTGCGCCAGCACATGCAGTATCATCGCCGTGGTCGTTGTTTTGCCGTGCGAGCCGCCCACCACGATGCGCAGTTTGTCCTTCGACTGCTCGTAAAGGTACTCTGGGTAGCTGTATATCTTCAGTCCCAGCTCCTGCGCCCGCAGCAACTCGGGATTGTCGATGCGTGCATGCATACCCAGCACAACAGCATCGAGGTCTTTGGTTATCCTCTCGGGATGCCATCCAAACTCTTCCGGCAGCAGCCCGTACTTCTCCAGCCTGCTCTTGGCAGGGTCGAAAATCTCGTCATCAGAACCCGTGACGGTGATACCCTTCTGACACAGGGCTATGGCCAAATTATGCATGGCGGAACCGCCAATGGCTATAAAGTGTACTTTCATATACTAATTATTTAACATTTCCTGTATTTGTTTCTCAATCGCTTCTTCCGATGCTGTCGAGAAACCAATTTGTATCTTTACAATGTTTCCTTTGCGGTCGAGGAAGAAAAGGTTTGGATATCCTTTCACATGGTAGTTCTTCGGTAAATCATGGTCGGAGAAAAGTACCGTGTAGGTGACACCATTTTTGGCGAGGAAGGTTGCCATCTCACCCTTCACGGGGTCGTCGTAGGGGTCGATGCCGAGCATCACAAAACCCTTATCTTTATATTTCTCGTGGAGGCTCTGCAGGAAAGGTAGGGCGGCACAGCAGGGGGCGCACGACTTATAGAAGAAGTCAATCAGCACCACTTTGCCACGTAGGTCGGCAAGACGGACGGTGTCGCCCGTCAGCGTGGGCAATGCCCAGTCGGGTGCTCGTGTACCCTCGGCAAGGGATTCTGGGGGAGTATACGGTACATAGTCACTCTGCGTTACACTGGCAGGTATGGACTCCATTGTCAAGCGGGATTCGTCAATCTCCGTGTCGAAAGACAGCAACTTGAACAGGTCGTATTGGCACATGGTATCCAGTCCTTCCACGATATCGTAGGCAATGGCATACTGGACGGGCAAGCTACTTTTCTTGTTAATCCACAGTTCCACCTCGTAGCGAATACATTGCATACCGGGACCGGCCAACTCGGGCTCTGTCTTGATATAATCAACCTTATAGCAGTCCGGCGTTTCCAAGAGAGAATAAGTGTAGACGCTGTCGGACATCAGTTTTTCGTCGGGGATGGGGTAACAGGTTCGGTCGGTCAAGGGTTTGTAGAAGTCGTAATTGTGTCGTCCTGCGATAATTTTGTCGGCCCATTGGTCGCACGACTGAATAACCGCTGTGGTATCAAAAATCCAGACATATTCGTGTCCTGTATAGAGCTGATGGACATGCCAGTTGTCATCCTTATCCATCGACTCTATCGTCCTATTGAAGGCCTTTCCGTAGATAGTATCTTCGGGTAGTTTGCGGAAGTCACAAGTATTGCGTGTTATTGTCGTGTCCTTGTCCATCATAAATTTCTTCCAGTGTTCCACCTCATAATGCCCTTGCTGGATGGACATGCATTTCTCGCGCGAGAGGCGGAGGACACGTTTCGCCTCTTCACTGTTTTGCGCATTGGTAACTATGCCACTTAGAAATACAGCCATGCAAAGAATGAGTCTCTTACACATAACAAATCATTTCGGATGATAATAATAGTATTTGGTGACCTGTTTCTCAAGGAAATGGCGGTCGAGCTGGTCGCTGGCCTCGCTGATGGGGAGGCAGCGGCCGTCCTTGTAGAGAACCTTTATCTCCTGGTCATTGAAGTCGTAAGAGCGGTTGGCCAGTTTACCTGTGCCCTCGAAATACGACGGTGCAGGCTCCGGGAAAGGCTCGGTATTAAACCGTATGGCCGGCAGGCGGCGGTTGACCATATTCTTACACAGCGTACTCAGTATCTCGTCGTCCGAGTGTTGCCAGTGCTTCACGGCCACCATGATGTCGTCGTCGTCCACCTCGGCGAAGCGGTCGAGGTCGAGAGGTGAAAGGTGAAAGGTGAAAGGTGAAACATTAAGATCTCGGGCACGGCGCAAGATGTTCAACAACAGCTGGTCGGCGGCGATGACGGTCTTGTGCATATAGACCTGCCAGTACATCAGACGGCGGCTGATGATGAATTTTTCAACGCTGTAGATACCCTTCTCATCAATCACCAACTCGTCGTCATGCACGTTGAGCATCGAGATGATGCGGTCGGTACCCACGATGCCCTCGCTCACGCCGGTAAAGAACGAGTCGCGCCCGAGGTAGTCAAGGCGGTCCATATCCAGCTGGCTGCTCACCAGCTGGTGCAGGAAATGCTTGGGATATTTATTGGTGAAGATATCAATGCACATCGAAAGCGCCTTCTGCGCGTCAATTCCGTTCTTCACTCTCCACTCTCCGCTCTCCTCTCTCATTCGCTGCATCATAAGCAACGTTATCTCCTCGTGTGGCACATCCACCAGCACCCTTTCGCTGGTGTGCGAGAAAGGACCGTGGCCGAGGTCGTGCAGCAGGATGGCCAGCTTGGCGCCGCGGCACTCCTCATCGGTAATCTCCACACCCTTCAGCTTCAGCACATCCAGCGCACGCTTCATCAGGTTCAGCGCTCCCAACATGTGGCTGAAGCGCGTATGCATGGCACCAGGATAGACCAGATAGGTCAGTCCCAACTGCTTGATTCTCCTCTGTCTTTGGAAAAAGGGATGCTCGATGACCTGCAGTATCACAGGGTCATCTATCGAGAGAAACCCGTCATACACCGGGTCGTTTATTATCTTACGCTTAATCATCATTCCAATGTCTTAATCACTTTTGCAGGCACGCCGCCCACCAACGTCCGCGGCGGCACATCCTTTGTCACCACGGCACCGGCGGCCACCACACTCCCCTGCCCTATCGTCACGCCCGGCAGCAAGGTGACATTGCCACCAATCCACACGTCATCCTCAATAGTCACCGGCTGGGCCGACGCGACGTACTCACGCCGACGACGGTAGTCAAGCGGATGGGTGACGGTGGTGATGAGCGTACCGGGCCCTATCATCACATGGTTGCCAATATGCACCTCGCGGATATCGAGGATGGTAAGATTGTGGTTACCCGTAAAGTCGCTGCCGATATGGATATTTTTCCCACAATCACAGTTGAACGTCTTGGCAATCCACACACGCTCACCCACAGAGCCTAGCATACGCTTCAGCTGCTCATACTGCGCCTGATAGTCGGTGCCGTCGATGGCATTGAACCGCTCACACTCCACGATAGCCTGTGTCTTGCGTGCAATCAGCTCCTCGTCAAAAAACGAGTACTCTACGCCGGCATTGCATTTTTCAAGATTCGTCATGTCTCTATAACGATAGAACAAACAAGAAATTGTACATAACAAAGGATATTTTTTTAACATGGTATACAATAAAAAAAAACAAAAGGCGTTATACACTGAAAATTAATTCGACAAAGATGAAGATTAACAAGATCCTTGCTGCCATCCTCTTCACCGCTCTCGGCGCCGTGGCCATGGCTCAGAGCGGACACGACCTGAAGGACGACGGCCTACACGGCCCCGTCAAGCGTGTCGATGCCATGATGTACGAAGCCCATTACAACTTCAACGACAACCTCGAGCGCGGCGACCAGATGGAGCACCTCATCACCGAATACAACGCCAAAGGTCAACGCCGCAACCAGACCTTCCTCTCCGTAGTGGAGGACATCATCTTCCGCACTCGCTACAAACACGACGGCTTCGGTTTGACGACACTGGAGCATATTGTCGACAACCAGGACCGTGTCATCGGCCGCACCTACTATGTCTACGACGCCGACCACACGCTCATCGAGGTCTACGTGGAGGATGCCGAGCGTCAGGTGGAGAGCCGCGTACGCTTGAAACACGACAATATGGGTCGCATCGAGCAGCGCAGCTATAACGACCAGTTCAACGATATCTTCCGCCGCGAGAAATATGTCTACAACGCCGACGGCACCATCAACAAGGCCGTGGTCTACGACCGCTCGAAGCAGAAGATCCAGGAGAAACGCTGGGAATATGACGAGCAGGGCGAGCCCATCAGCTACACCCTCTACGACTACACCGAGGAGGAACCCGAGATGTTCGTCACCGTCTACGAGCGCGAATACGACGCCCACGGCAACTGGGTGAAATGCACCGAGTACGAAGTCCTCGGCGACCGCCGCCTTCCCACCTACACCACCATCCGCACCATCGAATACTTCTGATTTATGATTTTTGATTTATGAATTATGAGTAAATAGTTCTCAAAAACATAAATCATCTTCCCTTTATGAGAGACAAAGGTATAATTTACGAAAAAGCGAAACAATTCTCTCTCCAAATCATTGACTTGGTAAGAGTTCTTCAACAAAACGGGGAGTTAATTATTTCAAAACAGATCTTTCGTTCTGCCACAAGCATTGGTGCTAATTATAGTGAGGCCCTGGGTTCAGAGAGTGACAATGACTTTATTCACAAACTCTCAATATCTTTAAAAGAAATCCACGAGACACAATATTGGCTAGACCTGCTTAAGGATGGAGGTTTCACAGATAACAGCACTTATACCATATTATACAATGGTGCGGAAGAACTTTACAAGATGATTTCATCTTCGATACTAACAGTGAAGCAAAGACAAAAAAGCTGCGCCAGCCACTCATAAATCATAATTCATAAATCATAAAACCAAGAGATAAGCTGCGCCAGCCACTCATAAATCATAATCCATAAATCATAAAACCAAGAGATAAGCTGCGCCAGCCACTCATAAATCATAATTCATAAATCATAAAACCAAGAGATAAGCTGCGCCAGCCACTCATAAATCATAATTCATAAATCATAAAACCAAGAGATAAGCTGCGCCAGCCACTCATAAATCATAATTCATAAATCATAAATCCAAGAGATAAGCTGCGCCAGCCACTCATAAATCATAATTCATAAATCATAAATCCAAGAGATAAGCTGCGCCAGCCACTCATAAATCATAATTCATAAATCATAAATCCAAGAGATAAGCTGCGCCAGCCACTCATAAATCATAATTCATAAATCATAAATCCATGAGATCTGGCTTTGTCAATATTATCGGCAACCCCAACGTGGGTAAGTCGACCCTTATGAACGCTCTCGTAGGAGAGCGTTTGAGCATCATCACCTCCAAAGCACAGACCACCCGCAAACGCGTGATGGGAATTGTCAACGGTCACACCAGCGAGCGCCATCAAGCGGGCTTGGATGGCCGAACGCCAGAGGCCGAGGGCGTAGCCAATGGTGATGATTTCCAGATTGTCTACACCGACACCCCAGGCATCGTCAACCCCGCCAACAAGCTCCACGAGCAGATGATGGGCTTCATCGGCACCGCCCTGCAGGATGCCGACCTCTTCCTCCTCGTCACCGAGGTGGGCGAGACCTTCAAGAACCGTCATGTACTGGAGCGCGTGGTCAACAGCGACATCCCCGTCATCCTCGTCATCAACAAGATTGACCTCTCCGACCAGGAGACCATCCACCAAAAGATGGCCTATTGGCAAGAGCAGATACCGCGTGCCGTCATCGTCCCCTGCTCCGCCACCGAGGGATTCAACGTCGACAAGATCTTCGACCTCATCCTCGAGCGGCTCCCCGAGCACCCCGCCTACTTCCCCACCGACGAGCTCACCGACCGCACCATGCGCTTCTTCGTCAGCGAGATCGTGCGTGAGAAGATACTGCTCTACTACCAAAAGGAAATCCCCTACAGCTGCGAAGTGGCCGTGGAGGCCTACGAAGAGCGCGACGGCATCGACAACATTGCGTGCCTCATCTACGTCGAGCGCGAATCACAGAAAGCCATCCTGATTGGCCACCAAGGCAAGGCCATCAAGAAACTGGGCATCGAGGCCCGCAAGGACATCGAGGAATTCACAGGGAAGAAATGCTTCCTCACCCTCCATATCAAAGTCCTCAAGGACTGGCGCAACAGCGACCGCGCCCTGAAGAGTTTCGGCTACGTGCTGGACGACTAACCCCCGCCGTCCGGCGCTCTTCCCCCACCCTGTCAGTCGTCCAGCGCCAATCCGCCTAGCGAAGTCTCTTTGTAGAGGCTGGGGAGGTCGTGGCCGGTGAGTTTCATGGTGCGGACAACCTTGTCGAAACTGATGATGTGGCGGCCGTCGCTCATCATGGCGTAGATGTTGATGTCCAGCGCACGCAGGGCCGCCATGGCGTTGCGCTCGATGCAGGGTATCTGCACGAGGCCGCAGAGAGGGTCGCAGGTGAGGCCCAGGTTGTGCTCCATGGCCATCTCGGCGGCATACTCTATCTGTTTGGGACTTCCGCCGAAGAGCTGGTTGCTGGCCACAGCGGCCATCACGCAGGCGCTACCCACCTCGGCTTGGCACCCCGCCTCGGCACCGCTGATGGTGGCGTTGGTCTTGATGACGTTGGCAAAGAGTCCGGCGGTAGCCATAGCGCGCAGTATCTCCCGGTCGGTGAAGCCATGATTCTTCTTCAGGTGATACAACACCGCCGGCAACACGCCGCTGGATCCGCAGGTGGGGGCAGTGACAATCTTGGCGCCACAGGCATTCTGCTCGCTGGTGGCCAGAGCGTAGGCAATGACCAGAGCGCGACTCTGCAGCGAGGGTTTGAAACCGCTGGCGCGCACATGGTACTGGTGGGCCTTGGAGCGCAGGTGCAGACCGCCGGCAATGACGCGGTCGTCCTGCAAGCCCTCTTCGATGGTATGCTGCATCTGCTGCCACATCTCTTCCAGATAAAACCAGAGCGACCCGTCCTCACACTGCTCCACATATTCCCAGAACGAAAGTCCTTCTTTATCGATATACTCCATGATGTCTTTCATGGTATTGTGCGGATAGACCTCACCCTCGGGCGTGATGCCCAGCGGCACCTCGCCTTCCTCGGTAGACAGATAGCCACCGCCGATGCTGTAGACCAGCCAGGAGTCCACTACCCCACCCTGCCCGTCGAGGGCCTCGAAGAGCATCCCGTTGGGATGGAACGGCTTGACAATGTCAGACCGCCAGATAATCTCCACCTCCTTGGGTGCCAGGCCACGGGTGATGGCCTGGTCGGTATGGTGACCCTTGCCGGTGGCGGCGAGGGAGCCGTAGAGGGTGACGCGGTAGCGAACAGCAGTGTCCTTGGTGCGGGCAGCGAACATCTCGGCCGCACGATGGGGCCCCATGGTGTGGCTGCTGCTGGGGCCATAGCCAATCTTGTATATTTTTTTAATTGTTTCCATATTCCTCAAGTAGTTAATCGTCAAACGAAATGATCTGTCTCACATCATTATGGTTGGCTTGAAAAACAAGGTTCAGCGACAGCAACAACAAGAGTATCAAAATTTTTCCAATAACGATGGCAAAACAATCAAATGCAAATATACAAAAACTTTTCGGATTCCATGGTTTGATTTTTTTTCGTATCTTTGCATTGTAATTAAATGTATAAAGAAAAATGAAGACATTGAGAACATGCATCATGACGGCATTGTGCATGATGCTGGCATTACCTGTCACGGCCAACGACGGCACCTACTACACTCGTGGCAGCCAGCTCGTTCCACTGCAGGAGACAGACATCAGCGTAAGGAAAGAGGTGCTGACCATCAGCCTGATGGACAATGGCTACGCCCGCGTGGACGTGCAGTACGAGTTCTGGAACCCCGGCCCCGCCAAGCGCGTCACGATGGGCTTCGAGGCCGACCCACCGTACAACTACGACTATAAGTTCCACCCAGACGGCCGCCACCCCAGCATCAGCCTCTTCACCGTCGTGATGAACGGCCGCCAGCTGGAGTACAGCAACGCCGTATGCGTGGCCGACACGCTGCCGCTGACGAAGGTCACAGACCTGAAACGCTACTACATGTGGGACAACAACTGGCTCTACGACACCGCCAACGCCGACCCGAAGTCCGGTTACAACGACCCGATAGACTACGATGCCGGCATCCGCTTCGCCTACGTCTACTACTTCGACGCCGACTTCCAGCCGGGCCTCAACCGCGTGCGCCACACCTATGTCTACCGCATGTCGACCAACGTGGGCAGCCCGTTCATCGTCGACTACAAGCTGACGCCCGCCGCCCGCTGGGCCGGAGGCAAGATTGGCGACTTCACCCTCACCATCCGCGCCGACAGCACGGCCAAGCACTTCTATGTCTTCGACAGCGCGTTCGTCGGCATCCCCTTCGCCGTCAGCGAGGGCATGGGCAAGCTGCGCCGTTCGTCCACCTACGAAAATCTTACGGAAGTGAGCCTCCGCAACGGCGCCATCACACTCCACACCACCGACTTCGCACCGCAGGCCGAACTCTGCATCCGCGCCGTGGGAGTCGACGGCTGCTATGTAGGCCAGCAATGCATCACCGGCGGCACCTACGACCGCACCGCACGAATCAACTGGGGTCCCTACGAGGGAATGCAGGAGGTTCCCGCCGACCCGGCTTTCCGCCAGCGCGTCGTCCGCAACCTGCCCTACGCCAACCGCGGCCACGTGTTCCGCGACAAACGACTGCGCCAATACTTCGAGGGCCTGTGGTGGTACATGCCCGACCCCGACTACAAGGACGACACCTCCGACTTCACCCCCGTCGACTGGGAATGCGTGAGGTATAAAGAGTAAGGTTTAAGGTTTAAGGTTTAGGGTTTAAGGTTTAAGGTTTAAAGTTTAAAAAAAAATATATATGGAAGAACCGATTCTCAACGCCCACAACAAAGAAGAATACCCGCCGATGCACACGGCGGAGCACATACTGAACCAAACGATGGTGCGCATGTTCGGCTGCCCGCGGTCGCGCAACGCCCACATCGAGCGCAAGAAGAGCAAGTGCGACTACCAGCTCGCGGCCTGCCCCACCGAGGAGCAGGTGCAGGAACTGGAACGCCGCGTCAACGAGGTCATTGCTCGGAACCTCCCCGTCAGCTACGAGTTTGTCCGTCGCGACGAGGTGCCGCCCGAGGTGGACCTCGGCAAGCTGCCCGACGACGCCAGCGAGACCCTGCGCCTGGTGCGCATCGGCGACTACGACCTCTGCGCCTGCGTGGGCACACACGTGAAGAACACGTCGGAAATCGGGCAGTTCAAGATCATCAGCCACGACTACAACGCCGACACCGGCACCTGGCGCATGCGGTTCAAGCTGATAGAAAACTAAAAAAAGACAGGCGGCTCCAACGAGTCGCCTGTCTTTTTTTTATACAAAGCCAAAGCCTTACTCGGCAGCGGCCTCGCCCTCGCCTTCGCCGTCGTCGGAGGTGGCGCTGGCACGGGTGCTGAGGACGTTGACAACCTCAGCGCTCTTGGGGTTGAGGATGCTGTAGTTCTCGCAGGCGATGTCCTGCACGCGGATGCGCTGGTTGATATCGAGGTTGGTGATGTCGAGGAGCACCTCGCTGGGCATGTTGGCAGGGATGGCCTTCACATTGAGGCGTTTCTGCTTGTAAGCCAGCTTACCGCCCTTCATGACACCCTTGCTGGTGCCAGTGGTGTGGACGGGGATGGACATCACGACGGGTTTGTCGTCGGTCAGCTCATAGAAGTCAGCATGATAGACAATCTCGGTCACGGGGTGGAAGTCGATGTCTTTCAGCATGGCCATGTGCTCAACACCGTTGATGGTGATTTTCTGGAAGCAGGGCTCGGGGTTGAACAAAATGCGCTGGAAGGCAGTCTGGTCAACGCTGAACAGAATCTGCTCGCCTTTACCGTACATGACACAAGGCACTTTGGCGTCGCGACGCAGAGCCTTAGCATCCTTTTTCCCTACGTTCTCACGAAGAGAACCGCTCATTGATACTACTCTCATTGTTGTTTTGTTTTTTAGTTGATTATTAATATTTTGTTTAAAAGGTTTTAAGGGTTTTAAAGGTTTAAGAGGTCAGTGTCTTGCATACTGTCACCCTTTTAACCTTTTCAACTTTCAAGCGAAGCGACCCTTTTCAACCTCCATTTATTATTCATTCATTCTTTTGATTACGCCCTTGTGGTGCAAGGTGGTCTCGTAGAGGTTGTCGAGGCTCTCGTAGTTGACCACGCGGCGGATGGCCTCGGCCAGCAGCCAGTCACAGCTCAGTACGTGAATCTTGCTGCTCTCGCGCTTCAGCGGGATGGTATCGGTGACCACAAGTTCCTCGAGCACGGAAGCCTCGACCTTCTCGATGGCGTTGCCGCTAAGGACAGGGTGGGTAATCATGGCGCGAACGCTCTTGGCGCCGCTTTCCTTGATGATGCCGGCGGCCTTGCAGATGGTGGTACCGGTGTCGATGATGTCGTCAAGCAGAATGACGTGCTTGTCCTTCACGTCGCCGATGAGGCGCATCTCACCAATCTCATTGGGCTTGTTGCGGTGCTTGTAGCAGATAACAAAGCTGTTGTTCAACGTCTTGGCATACATGCCGGCACGTTTGCTGCCACCCATGTCGGGGCTGGCGAACATCACATCCTCGATGTTGAATTTCTCGCGGATATAAGGCATGAAGAGGCTCGAGCCATAGAGGTGGTCGACGGGCAGGGTAAAGAAACCCTGAATCTGGTCGGCATGGAGGTCCATGGTGATGACGCGGTCGACGCCGGCGGTAGTAATCATGTCGGCAATCAGACGGGAAGCGATAGGCACATGGGGTTTGTCCTTGCGGTCCTGACGCGCGAAACCATAATAAGGAATCACGGCGACGATCTTCTGAGCCGAAGCGCGCTTGGCGGCGTCAATCATCATCAGCAGCTCGAAGAGGTTGTCCGTCGGGGGGATAGTGCTCTGGATGATGAACACGATACCACCGCGGATGGTCTCCTCGTAAGAGGGCTGAAATTCACCGTCGGCATACTGGAAAACCGTAGAATTGCCCAGCGGGATACCATAAATCTCCGCCACGCGGCGTGCCAGGTTTTCGGTGGCGCGGCCGGCAAAAATGAACACCTTGTCAGAACGCATGTCGCTCATTATTGTACTGATTTTTAGTTGTATCGTTTACTTTTTATTCAATCTTATTGACTGAAAACGAGTGCAAAAATACAAAAAAATATCAGTCCAGCAAAAAAAATATTTTACCATGTCGAAAAAAGTGTGTACTTTTGCACCCGATTTCGAGAGAGGTTATAGGTTAAAGGTTATGGGTTATAGACGGCTGCCGCCCCCATTTCCATAACCAATAAACAATAACCAATAACCTTTCAAAAAAAAGGCCCTGGTGGTGGAATGGTAGACACGGTAGACTCAAAATCTGCTGCTCGCAAGGGCGTGAGGGTTCAAGTCCCTCCCGGGGTACAAAGAGCGCTGAAATTCAGCGCTCACTTTTTTTCAGTTCCCCAAAAGGATCATTTCGAATTACACGCAGGTTCGCGAAAATAACGGAACTACTCAGACCCAACTTATTTGTATCACCAAAACATGCCGAGGCATGTAATCCTATTAATCTCACACTAAGCCGTAGGCGCAATGTGGGGAAGAACACCAACTGATACCCTGTGTATCGAAGACACACTACATGTTTGACACACATTGTTGTAGCGTGTCTCTGGCACGCAGCCATAGGGGTCTGAGTAGTTACAAAAAATCAGCCGTTTTCTAAAAAAAATTAAAGAACGGCTGATTTTTTTTTGCGCTATTTGAAAATAAATTAGTAATTTTGCACCATCAAAAAATAGGTTATGGCATACAACAATATCATTGGTCGAGACGATGAAATAAAGAGTCTGGAACGGATTCTGAAAAGTACAAAGTCTGAGTTTGTGGCTATCTATGGACGCAGACGTGTCGGCAAGTCATATCTGGTAGAGGAGGTGTACCGAAATAAGATAGCGTTCCGCGCCATCGGTGCATTCATTCGAGACAAGGACGAACGGACTTACAAACAGATCCAGTTGGACCATTTCTATGAGAGTTTGCTCGACAGCGGTATGCCGATGGATACACCTCGTCCAACCTGTTGGCGCGAGGCTTTCCGGCTGTTGAGAATGCATCTGGAAGGGTTGCGCACCAAGCGTCGCGTGGTGTTTCTGGACGAACTACCCTGGCTGGCGGGACCACAGTCATCGGAGATGGTTACGGAATTGGGCTATTTTTGGAATTCGTGGGCAGACCGGCAACGTAACATTGTGCTGGTGGTGTGCGGCTCGGCCACAAGTTGGATGCTGGATAATGTGATTCGCGACTACGGCGGATTGCATGGTCGCTTGACTGCCACCATACGACTGCTGCCGTTCACATTGAAGGAATGCGAACAATATTTCAAACGACATGGATTCCATCTGTCGCGCTACGAGATGGCTGTGGCCTATATGGCTTTCGGCGGTATCCCCTATTATCTTGACAGGATTGACAATGATAAGAATCTGTCTGAAAACATCGACGATTTCTTTTTCAAGGACGAAAAAATCAACCAAGAATTCAAGGATGTGTACACGGGTTTGTATGCCACTTCGGAACGGTATGTAGATGTAGTTAAAGCGCTGGGAACCCAGTTCTACGGCATGACCCGACGAGAGTTGGCAAAAGCGGTGGGAATCGAGTTGGGTGGTACGTTCAGCAAGATAATGGACAACCTGCGCGAGTCAGGAATCACACGGGAGTATCCGCGTTACGGAAAGGATCGTGTCGAAACGGTATACCAGTTAAAAGATTTCTTCTCGCTGTTTTATCTTCATTTCATTCACGGCAAAGGCACCGATGCTGGCAATTGGCGAACCATTCAGCGTACTTCATCGTTCTATACTTGGGCAGGAAACACCTTCGAGATGCTTTGTATTGAACATCAGAACCAGTTGAAAGAATCCTTGCGCATTGCAACCGTCAGTCGCAACTACTGTTGGAGGGGTGTGGGACCCAACGGCCGTACTGCTCAGATTGACCTTGTGTTGGAGTGGAAAGGTGAGCGGACCGACTATCTATGTGAAATGAAATTCAGCGAACACGAGTTTGTAATTGACAAGCAATATGAGGTTGAGTTGGCAAACAAGATTGACGCTTTCGTGGCCAGCAAGCAACATACCAAGACCCACTCGGTACAGCTAGTACTGGTGACCACAAATGGCTTGGCCCGAGGCATACACTCTAAAGATGTCAACCAGCAAGTAACATTGGAAGACTTGTTCAAATAAGTGTAATATCTTAATTAAACAATGACCAACGATTGCATATTCACCCAGTTCTGCAAATATGTGGACGAAACCATTTTTTCGGATGAGAAAAAGGGAGAGGTGGTTGCATTCATTGTTGACCAGACGTATATTGATGATTTTTGCAAGAATCACCATACAACAGAATCGGAACTGCTACACAGGGCGAGAGCTTATCTACATCGGATAACATCTAATTCTTTGTATATTAAAGGAATGATTGCTATCCAAATTTTTGCGGCCACAAAAAGGGCAAACAGCGATGGTATTACAGAGCGCAATTACAGAGATAGGTTAGCAGACTTGATTTTTTACGATACTGGAGAACTACAAAGATGGATGGGCGACTATCAGGATAGTATGTGGAGGTCATTTTATAACTGGTGTGACTCCAACAACTTCCGAGTGTCCCGAAGATGTGTTCCTTTCCCTGGATTAGGTCGTTATGTACAGTACCCCTTACAGGAGGCATTGAGAGTTTTTACTGCGGAAGCGTTATTGAATTTTGCCAGAGCATTCGTTGATAATAAATTGACACCAGAAGATGATATTTCCTATAAGACGTTTTGGGAAATCATTTCGTGGAGAGAATTGGGAAAGTACGTCGATAGTGTAAATGCGAGAAGGATATATCTCGGCTATGAATATCGCGATGATGCCAAACAACAGATTTATAACTTCTTCTTACGTTGGGATGGAGAGTACCGTGTAGCCAACAACTCGGAGAAAAAGAGAAGGGTGACATCCAATGGGAACACCCTATATCTCTCCCAGGATTTGGATTGCGTGGATGTAAGAGATGCTAATAATAAGCTTGTTACGTCATATCCAGTATCTTCATTGCAATATCGAACCTTAACGAATAGCAGTAATCGTATAGCCGCAAGTAATCAAGGCGTATTCCTCTTTAAGCTTGATAAAGACTATCAAGTTTGGGAAGGAACCCGTTTTGTGGAGTCCGGTGAAGAAGGTATTGCAATGGTTTTCCCGGAGTCGCCCATTGCTTACGGCTTTAGGAATTGTGAGTTGTTGTTGCAATGTCCCAAGGTAAAGCTTTATAAAATAACAGAGGAAACTGCCCCAGAGTTTTGCTTTACAGAACGCAAAACATGTTATTTAGAGGGAGGATTGAAAGTTGGACGAAATCAGTATTTCGTCGGCGGTGCCCCATTCCTTGTTCGGGAAGAGTTGGAACAAGTACGTGTCGATAAGGAACCGATAAGGGGTGATGATATAAGAATCAATTTGAGTTATTTGGCAGCAGGGACTCATACGATTTCTATTCCAGGGAGAAAATCGATTAAGTTTGAGTTGGTTGAGCCGGAAGTGGGGATGATGGAATGGAATATCAAATTTGCAAAATGGGATATTGCCAAAAAAGAAGGTCATTGGTATTCATCCCGTATTGAGGAAGGTGTGTCGGGAATGGATTTTACTGCAATATGTCAGTCGAAATACATGCAAAGGGCAGAAGAGTCCACACTAAAAGCGTGGGCGGAAATATACGCAGGGAGAGATGTGCAGTCACACAATAAAGTAGTACGTACAATCAAAAACATTCGTGATTATGGCGAACTTTGATTATCAAATTCATCCAGTTGTTGGAAGGTTGAATATCTCTGATATGTCAGGGTATGGCAAGATTAAAGTGTATGGTTATCTGGAAGGAGGAACATTCAAACGGATACCAACATCTGAGGTGAAAGCAATATTCAGTCCAGATGGAACCGTTTTCGCAAGTAAGACAATAAAAAGAGATTACTATGGCCTGAACAATGCTCTTGTTTTCCTTTATGTGATGCCTAATCAGAATGAAGGAGGAAGCAATGCCTATGTTTGGAACTATGACTATGAAGTAGAACCCATCGGCACCAGGATTGTTGAATTAAAAGAGCCATTAGGGGATAATGGTGGTTATAACTATGAGATACTTACGACCAAAGACCTATGGGGAAAAGAATCGGATGTATTTATTCATTCAAGCAATAGATTGTTTTTCATCAAGGGCGGTGACGATTCGAGATTGATACCATTTTTCGAGTATTCTGATAATCTTCCTATTGTCGGGGGATATCCAGATAGTTATTTTATCGGGAATAATTTCTCAGAAATTAAAGGCTACGTTGATGTCACAAGTGATGAACAACTTGTTGACTGGTTCCTTCGCATAGCAAAGCCAAATCTTTCTGATATTCAAAAAGAGTCGGGCAAGATTGCATTACAATCAGCCAGGGAGTCTCTGCTGTCAATGAAGAACTTGCCGGAGAACATTGCATTAAGCCGAATAAAAAGGTTGCAATCGATGGTAGGCTCTTTTGTTATATCGAGAGACAATCTCAACACATTGGCGCAATCACCCTGGTTCAAGCCTACGATTGATTCGGCGGTAGGCCGCTATAGAGATGACTTCCTTGAAAATGTAAAGAAGGAGCATCAACAAGAACTGGAGAAGCTGCAAGAATTGCACAAACAAGAGATTGTGGAAGAAATCAAGAGACATGAGGATGAGGTTTTAACTCTTAGGGGGGCTACGGAAGAATTTGAAAACCAGAGTAAGGAAAAGATTAAAGAATTGAACAAACAGATTTCTGATGCTCAATCAAAACTTGATAAACTTGGTGGGGAAATCGCAAAAAAACAGGACGAATTGTCCTCAACTCAAGAAAGATTAGAGAGTGTATTGGAGCGCAAGGATGACATCATCAATGATTTCAAGGTTGTACGGGATGTCCTTGGACTTTATGGGGGAGAGGAGAGATTAGAGGTTTCAGCATCAACCGAGGCTATTAACATTGCTTCCGTTGACTATACAGATAAACCCTTGCCTATATATAAGGGGTTCGAGAATAACCTTGAAAGTTGCCTTGCAAGGTCTCAAACCAAGGTTGCAAGTGTCTCCGAAATAGCTAATGCCTACGCCCACCATGGCGTTCTACTGCTACCCAATATGGATGTCGCTATGGCCATTGTTGCTTCCGCAGGAAAAGCCTGGTATCATTTTGCATACGTATCTGCCGCATGGAAGTCATTTGAAGATGTGTGGACAAGAGGTCTCCAGCAGGTGGTCTCTCACTGCGAAGAAATGCCCGACACAATACATTATTTTGTATTGAGGAACATCAATTTATCCTGCCTATCCAATTACCTTCAACCGCTCGCCGATATGGAAGCTGGCGTGTTGAATACCTTCCCCAATACGGAAATTCGTTTCCCAGACAATTTGCGAATACTTTTGACGGCTTCCGATGAGGAATTGATACCCATGTCCGAAGGTGTGATTAAGTATTTTGGTTGTATCTCTCGTGAGGTGCAAACCGAAGAACATGGTAAGATAGACTATTCGGAAGCTAAATATATAGGCTATTTGGATACTAAACTACTTGTTACAGCTTCAAAGAAGACAAAAGAATCAGACAATTGCTATCAAGACTACCTGAATGAATGACGGAGGATTATACAATGCCCAATATCTCTTCTATTGCTGGATGAGCAATTTTGAGAAGAGGCGTTATCCCCAAATCAAGGAGATTTGTGCTTTTCTGAATGATAGTATGAATTTGGATTTGGGGGAGCGACCTGTTGGAAGCATTTTCTATCCTTTACTGTATTCTGGAGTTATTGATCATGTTGGGAAGGGCTATTATGCACTAACGAAACCACTGGCCATAGAGTTTGACAATCATGTCGTTCTGCTCAATATGCTTGACGGGAATCATCCCGACCCATCGCTTCCTATAGGATGGCGTATAGTATCGAAGGAGACTGCTCCAGAGTTGGAAGAAACCATCCAACTGAATACCATGTCGGTCATAAAATCATTTCCGTCTATAGATAAAGTGGTGGATTCATGGGATTCCTCGTTGCAGGATGTTGGAGAATTGAGTTACCATGATTACCGTAATAAGGCGGGTGTTGCCGAATATAAAAGGGATGGCTTTGTGCGGTACTTCTCCATTCCAGATAAAATGTACTTGAAGGAAATACCATCTGGAGAAATAAATCCGGATGCCTATCGAATAGGCATTTGCTATGAGCGCGTGGTGACGGGTCAACGGAATGGGTCTTACAACCCCAAAACAAAGCAACTTTCGGTAAATAGTTTCGCATTTCCAATCATGCTATACAGGGCGTTGTCTTTGGATGGATTGGCCATAAAGGAAACACCATTTCTTAAAGACGATTGTATTGTTTTTACCAACGTCAGTATGTCAGTAGCAAAAGAAGTAAATAGAATACTTTGTAAATCAATTATGTATGAATAACCCCATTAAGATATACAATGATATTAGGGACGCTTACCTAAAGTACATCAACAGTGGACTCCCGTTCTTCCGAGATGAATACAATCAGGAAAGGAACGAACTACTGAAAAGTGTTGGGACTATCAGTCAGCCGCCCATTATTGAACTTGTTCCGAAATATCACGAGAAGGCTACGTTGAAGGAGTTCTGCATTAACGAGGGAGTGAGCCTTGATGTGAATGACTTCATTAATGCAGGACTATTTGTAAACAATTCCCCTATTGAGAGAAAGCTTTATGACCATCAGTATGATTCTTTGAAGGAAGCGTTCCTAAATAGGAAAAACATTGTGGTGACAACCGGCACGGGATCAGGTAAAACAGAGTGTTTCCTGCTGCCGGTCATTTCTGACCTTGTAAGGGAGTCTGACGGATGGGGTGACAATCGCCGCCGTGCCATCAGAACTATGATATTATACCCGTTGAATGCTTTGGCGGAAGACCAGATGATACGTTTGCGCAAGGCATTGAACAGTCGCAGGGATAATGGAACAGGAGCATTGGATTGGCTGGACAGAAATAGAGACGGACATCGGTTTTATTTTGGACGCTATACTGGTCGTACCCCAGTTAGTGGAGAGAAAGACAAGGTGACGACACAACTGCGAGAGGAACGCAGGTTATTGGAGAGAGGATGGGGGGGCGGCGAAGGAAGCAGCTGTAAAGAATCATAATAATGATTTGCTGTACCATGTTCCCTGCATGGAACTTGATTCTGGCGAGATGTGGGACAGATTTTCAATGCAGGAGAACGCGCCAGACATTCTTATCACCAACTATAGCATGTTAAATGTCATGCTGATGCGTGAGAATGAAGCGGCAATGTTTGAGTCCACACGACAGTGGCTTGCGGAAGACCCTACGCATGTGTTTCACCTGGTCATAGATGAACTCCACACATATCGTGGAACAGCGGGTACGGAGGTGGCCTATCTGGTGCGTGTGCTGCTGGACAGGCTGGGATTGACTCCCGAATCCCCCCAGGTTCAGTTTCTTGCATCGAGTGCCTCTCTTGAAGAAAACGCACAATCAAAGGATTACCTCGCTGAGTTTTTCGGATTCGGGAAAGAAGCATTCGAGAAAAGGTTCAAAGTGTTGTCCAATCCCAGGGAACCACGCATTTCCAAACCGGAAGTCAAGTTGCCGGAAAGCATACTGTTTGATTACTCCGCTAACGATGATGAAAATCAGTTGTTTGAAAAAACAAAATGCACATCATACATTGAGATTACGGAAAAGTACAAGTTGTTGGACTGGCTTAAGTTCGCTCTGGAATCGGAAAATGGCATCATTGCAAAAGACGTTTTGAAGATAGCCTCTGAAATGGGTTTTGATTCAGACAAGGGGCTTCCGATTGTGAGTGCAATCGTCAAGATACTCTGTCAAAGTCGAGAAGGGAACAATTTTGTGGCTCCTATTCGTGCCCACTTCTTTTTCAGAAATGTCAGTGGCCTATGGTGCTGCACAGACCCCAACTGTAAAGACAAAAAGCATTATGACTTTGAAGGAAGAGCTGCGGGTGTGTTCTATAAAAGGCCCCGTACATTATGTTCTTGCGGGAAAAATGTGTTGGAGGTTCTTGTTTGTGAAAACTGCGGCGAGCTGTTTTTCGGAGGCTATAAGATAATGAGAGATTCTCGAACCTTTTTGTCTGCGGAACGCCCCATGACAGAGACGTTTGTCGGATACTGTGTGCTGTGGAAGAATGAAGCCCCCGCATCTGATGGATGGAAAAAAGTCTGCTATAATCCCGATAACGGAGAGTATTATCCCTCTCTTGATGGAGATTATTCTTTGTATGAGCAACAGTCCGAGAATGAAACCACGTTCCCTCACAAGTGTCCGCAATGCGAGGTGAAGTATCGGGTTGAGGATAAGGATAGTTACACGCCTATCCGACGACACGGAACCGGTTTGCAGAAGGTCAACCAGATTCTGGCTGATGCGCTTATCCGTTCTATGAAGAATGAAAAGGAAGATAATACCAAGGTTGTTCTGTTCTCTGACAGCCGCCAATCCGCCGCGAAACTTGCAGCCGGTATTGAACTTGACCATTACAGGGACGTAATGCGTTGGGCTATTCTCGGAGCCTTGAAAGGTAATGAGTCCAACACCGACTTCCTGAAAAGTGTGTATGAAAAAGACCCTGCTGATGTGACGGATGAGGAAAAAATACGACTTCGTCAGTTACAGAGCGATGGAGTATATCAGGAGATTGCAAGCCTTATCTTCTACAAAATGGTCGGTATTCCTCCTACCGAAGACGATAAGAGAAAGATACTGGCTTTTTTCGGCTCCACAAGCGCCCAAAGACTTGACAATATTGAGGATAATGTATTCCGCGCATTGCTTTCTTTGGGAATAAACCCCGCGGGTCCCAAGCCATCGGCTTTTTACAACATAAATGGAGGATATTGGTATGATCTATTCGATTTCGATTCGCTCAAACGTAGGTCTGACTTAAGTGACAATGCAAAAACATTCAGTGAGGACATTGTTAGACTTAACAAGATTGAACAATTAACAAGCATATTCAACAACAAGAAACGCTCATTCGAGGAACTGCGACTGGGCTATCTGGCTCCTACTGCGAAAATATCAGACAAGAAATTCTATGAATATGTCTGCTCGGTGATTCGTATTATGGGAGAAAAGAAAAGGATAAAAGACCTTCCAAGAAAGTACCATGTTACGGACAGCTTCCCGAATCCGGTAAACAGTCTGACAAAAGCGGTTTTTGGTATTACGTCGCGTGTGGATGTGGAGAACAGAAAAGAAGAACTTAGGACATTCCTTCGACAGAACGGTATCATCGACCAAAACAAAGCGTTGTTGACGGGTAACGGGTTATCATTTGTAAAAGCAGAGGAAGGCGCGCCGTATTGGGAATGTCCCAAATGCAAGACCATACACATGCATCATTCCAACGGATTCTGCTCAAATTGTGTGGCACCGCTGGGAGAGCCGTCATATATAACCAAAGAAGATATTGAAAATCCCAAGGATTATTACCTGACAGTTCTCAATTCAACTGATAAGGTTTACAGGCTTCATTGCGAGGAGATGTCTGGACAAACGTCGCGTGAAGACTCGCAGAAACGACAGAGATATTTCCAGGATATTTTCCTGCAAAACGAAAACCCGCAGATAAGCGGAATAGATCTCCTCAGCGTAACCACGACAATGGAGGCTGGCGTCGATATTGGCTCTCTTTCCGCTGTGATGATGGGGAATATACCTCCACAGCGTTTTAATTATCAGCAGCGTGTCGGTCGTGCCGGTCGTCGTGGAAACCCATTGTCAATAGCTCTTACGGTTGCAAAGGGAACGAGTCACGACCTGACGAACTTCTTTGAGTACGAAAGAATGGTGTCCGATTCTCCGAAAGACCCGTATCTGGAGGTTCGTACAAAAGAAATCGCAGAGAGAATCATCTATAAAGAGGTGCTGTATTTGGCATTAAAGACTATCGCGCCAGTAAGAGGGGAAAATGTTCATGGAAACTTTGGCAAGGCAATCGATTGGGAGAAAAAGAAGGAGGCTGTTCAGCGGTGGATAGACGACAATGCCAAAGCAATCAGACATATTATTGAGACTGTTGTACGAGGCACTGAAATATCAGAAAACAATATCCATGTCATCGAACAATATATCCACGACGGCTTGCTGAACAGAATCTCCGAGATTGCTTGTGACAACAACAAGTACAATCAGGAGTATTTGAGCGAGAGACTTGCCAATGCCGGATTGTTGCCGATGTTTGGTTTCCCGACAATGACACGTGAGTTGTTCCTAAAGAAGCCGGACAAACTGCCTACGGAAGATTCCATATCAAGGGATATTGATATGGCTTTGAGTTCCTTTGCTCCAGGGCATGAGATTGTTAAAGACAAAAAGGTATATCTGGCTGTTGGTGTTGCTGATTACACATACGCACGCGGTGAAGTGGTGCCTCGCCCCAATGCCTTGAACCCGTATGCAAAACCGTTGCATAGATGCGGAAGTTGCGGTTATTCTTCTATCAGTACAGATGACGGTATGGAGCGATGTCCTGTATGTGGTGAGTTGATGGAGGAAATCTCCATTTGTTCACCTCTTGGTTTTTGTGTTGATTATAACCGCCCCGTTGAAGATTTTAATGGCAGTTATGACTGGTATTCACCAAACAGTGACATCAAGTTGGATTGTGAAGACTCGCTAACTCCATGCAATCCAGTGAGAAACTTGAGCATTCGGAACAATATTATCCCCTCAATGGGACTTGTCCATCTTGTGAATGACAACAACGGAGAATACTATGTGATGGGCAAACGACGCGAACCCATGTACCGTGGATTGTATATATCAAAAGAGGCATATCCAGAGGAAGAACGGAATTTCGGCTTGTTCGATGAAAAGAAATATGCTTTCGTCGCATCAAAATCCACTGGTGTTTTAACACTTGCTGTTAGCGATGTTTCCAACAATTTGAATCTTTCGCCGATTAGATCTAAAAATATAAACAGCCATTATGTCCGTTCCGCATATATTTCATGGGGTTATCTGGTAAGGAAAGCTGTGGCTTCCTATTTGGATATTGACTCTTCTGAATTGAGTGTTGGCTTTTATATTACACCAGGCACACAGCAGGCTGAAGTGTTCTTCGTTGAAAAGTTGGAGAATGGTGCAGGCTATTGTAATTATCTTAGTGGCCGTAGGTATACCGACGTTCCCCAGAAGGCAATTATAGAACCGCTCCTTCCTGGAGGTGAAGTCTACGAACATTTGGTTTCTGAGGAACATTCATCGGATTGCGCTTCTTCATGTTATGATTGCATTAGGGACTATTCCAACCAATCGGTACATGGTCTTCTTGACTGGAGACTCGGCTTGGATTTAGCTCGCTTGGCAAATGATAAGAATGCGCCAATTAACTTCTCGGTAAGTTATTGGAGGAATCATTTGAATAAGACGATAGTTTCGCTTCTTGCTTCACGTGGATACGATGTGCGAAAAGAGGAAGGCACTCTGCTGGCAATTGGGATGGATGGTGAAACATTGATTATGGTTCACCCATTCTGGTCAGATGAGTATGTTGAGGATTTGATAGAAAGGGTTGGTGGAAATCCCAAGCCAATAAGCGTGTGTGGTGTAGTATCAAATTCAATAGTATGATTAGATTATGTATTGAATGATAGAATTGACGTTTTTTGAGGTTGTATTAATTGTTTCGACCGAATAGGACAAATTTGAAATAATAGTTTGGTCATAATTTGGTCATATTTTAGATGATTTGTTGGTCATAGTGGCCATATTTAACAACCTCAGAATTACATAATGCAAACAATATCAGCCAACAAGAAATAGTAAGGTTTTATTTACGAAGTCCCTCCCGGGGTACTGAAGTGAACTTCCTGTTTGGGAGGTTCATTTTTTCTCTTTTGGGATTCGCTCGCACAATAAAAGTGGATTCTTTCCGTTTAGGATATGCTGAATCAACAACATAGACTAATGGAACATACCCACGACTACAATTATATTATCGTCCGCGACGCGACGGAGAACAACCTCAAGCACGTCAACGTCAGCATCCCCAAGGGGAAAATCACCGTGGTGACGGGCGTGTCAGGCTCGGGCAAGTCGTCGCTGGTGCTCGACACCATCGCCGCCAAGTCGCGCCGCGAACTCAACGACACCTTCCCCTCCTTCACGCAGCAGTACCTGCCCAAGTACGGGCGGCCACACGTGGGCGAGATAGAAAACCTGCCCATCGCCATCGTCATCGAGCAGCGCAAGCCCACCGCCAACTCACGCTCCACGGTGGGCACCTACACCGACATCTACGCCCTGCTGCGACTGCTCTTCTCGCGCATCGGCAAACCCTTCGTGGGCTACTCCGACGCCTTCTCCTTCAACCACCCCTCGGGCAGCTGTCCGCGCTGTGGTGGACTGGGCGAAATTCGCGAGCTGGACATCCACAAGCTGGTGGACTTCGACAAGTCGCTCAACGACGAGGACACCATCCACTACATAGCCTTCGGCAAGGGCGGCTGGCGCTGGATACGCTACGCCCACAGCGGACTCTTCGACCTCGACAAGAAAATCAAGGACTACTCGCCCGAGGAACTCGACCTCTTCCTCAACTCGCCGCAAATCAAGCTGAAGAACCCGCCTGCCAACTGGCCCAAGACTGCCAAATACGAAGGCCTCATTCCACGTATGTACCGCAGCATCATCAACTCGGAGGAGGGCCTGCTACACGCCTCCGTGCTCAACCCCATGCTCACCATGGGCACCTGCCCCGACTGCGGCGGCACACGCCTCAACGAAAAGATACGCTCCTGCAAAATCAACGGCCTTAACATCGCCGAGGTGACAGCCATGAGCATCAACGACTGCCGTAAGTGGATAGAGACCGTCGACAATCCCTTAGCTGAGGACATCAAGCGCGCCACCGCCGAGCGGCTGGCGGCATTGGAGGAGATAGGCCTCGGCTACCTCACCCTCGACCGCGCTATCGGCACCCTCTCGGGCGGCGAAGCACAGCGCTGCAAGATCGCCAAATACATCAACTCTCCCCTCTCCGACGTGATGTATATCCTCGACGAGCCCAGCGTAGGCCTCCACAACCACGACATCCTGCTGATGCAGAAGTCCATCAAAAAGCTCAAGAATCACGGAAATACCGTCATTCTCGTCGAACACCACAAAGAAATCATCCGCATTGCCGACCACATCATCGACATGGGTCCCGGCGCGGGTATGAAGGGCGGCGAGGTGGTCTTCGAGGGCACCTACGACGAGCTGCTCCGCAGCCAGACACTTACAGGCACCATGCTCAGCGCAACGAGTAAGATAAAGGAGCATGTGCGCATCCCAAAGGATTTCTTTCTCCTGGAGAACGCCAACCTCCACAACCTCAAGAACATCTCCGTCAAGCTGCCGCTGGGTGTGATGTGCGGCATCGCCGGTGTAGCCGGCTCCGGCAAAAGCTCCCTGATGGAATGCTTCCGCAATGCCTATAACAATTGTCCCTCTCACTCCCCCATCACTCCCTCTTCACTTCCCTCTCACTCCCCTGATAATATCGTCTACATCAGCCAGAAAAACATCGGCATCAGCCTGCGCAGCACCCCGGCCACCTATCTCGACGTCGCCGACGACATCCGCAAGCTCTTCGCCCGCACCAACAAAACCAAGGCCGACCTCTTCTCCTTCAACGGCAAGGGCGGCTGTCCCGTCTGCCAGGGCAAGGGCGTCATCGTCAACGACATGGCCTTCATGGACGCCATCGAGACCACCTGCGAGGCCTGCGGCGGACTCCGTTATTCGCCGGAAGTCCTGACCTACAAGGTGAACGGCCTTAATATCGCCGAGGTGATGGACCTCACCGCCAACAAAGCCTCCGAACTTTTCGCCGGCACCGTCATCGCCGAAAAGCTGGAGCCGTTACGCAAGGTAGGCTTAGGATACCTCCACCTCAACCAGTCGCTCTCCACCCTCTCCGGCGGCGAACTGCAGCGTATCAAACTAGCCTCCTACCTAAACTCATCACTAACGCATTCACACATTAACACATTAACGCATTCACTTATTTTTATCATGGACGAGCCCTCCGACGGCCTCCATGCGGGCGACATCAAGCGTATCTTGGAACTCTTCGACACCATGGTGGATGCGGGAAACACCATCTTCCTCATCGAGCACAACATCGAGATGCTGAAAGCCTGCGACTACCTCATCGAGCTCGGCCCCGGCGGCGGCGCCATGGGTGGCGACATCATCTTCGAAGGCACCCCCAAAGCCCTCTCCCAATCCCCCACCTCCATCACCGCCCCCTACCTCCGAGGATAGTTGTTTCTAACGATTCGGAATACAATTCCGCACTTCTATAAATAAGTAAGAGAGCCACGTGCATACTAAACCGCAAAACACTTCGTTATTGGGCTAAAGTGATTCTCAAAACAACAATAATAAAATTATAGTACAATGAAAAAAACATTACTTTTTACACTCGCTTTGGCGCTGGCTTTCGGCGCTTCGGCACAGAGCAAATGGAAGTATCACCTGGGGTTCGGCGGCGAACTCAAAGACGGTAACGTCAACACTATCACCGTCCGCAACGACGGCTCTATCGAGCGCAACGACAGCACCATAGCCTTCGACGCCGGCTACGGCATCGTCTACGGCGAGAAGGACAAGGTGGCCTACGACAAGAGCCTCGATGCTCATGTCAAGTTCGACCTCTGGCAGTACGACCGCTGGTCGCCCTTCGTGTCGGCTTCCTACCTCAACAACCGCTTCAAAGGTTTCCACTACCGCCTCAGCTTCCTCGCCGGCGTGAAGTACCGCATCTTCTGGAACGCCGACTGCGACTATTCCATCAGCGCCGCCTACGTGCAGGACTACACCGAGTATGGCGACCCGGCAGTCTCGCTCGAGAAGATGGTCAGCCGCCTCTCCCTGCGCTTCAAGATGCGCCACAAACTCACCTCGGGCGTCACCCTCAAGCACACCACCTTCTGGCAGCCCTCGGTGATGGATCCCATGACGAGCATCAGCGACGACTACGTCATCTCCTCCGTCACCTCCCTCAGCACCAAGCTCAGCGAGCATATCTCGTTCGATGTCAACTTCAACTACGAGTACCACTCGCTGGTGCCCGACGGCGTCAAGAAGCAGGATATCATCACCTCCGCTTCGCTGAGAATCGACTTCTAAAATTGAAAATTGAAACGTAAAAAACGTTAAAACCCCATTTCACGGCCTGAAAATCAAAACGCTGATTTTCAGGCCGTTATCTTTTTAGTCGGAGATGATATATAAGTGATTGTAAATCAACACCATGTCCCTACCAAGTCCGTATCAACTCCGTATCAACTCCGACCCATGTCCGACTACGGTCGGAGATGATACGGTGTTGGTACGTTTTTGGTACCTTTTTTATATGGTTTTGGGAGGTGTTTAAAATTTTATTTTGTGGGGTTATTTTTATTTTGTATATTTGCACTTTCAACATTTAAATAAATCAACAAAAACATATAAATAACATGTCAGAGAATCAGATAGTTAATAAAGAGGACCTCGTGGTCCGATTTGCTGGCGACTCGGGTGACGGCATGCAGCTTAGCGGTACGCTGTTCAGCGACGCCTCTGCCCTCACCGGCAACGACATCGCCACCTTCCCCGATTATCCCGCCGAAATCCGTGCTCCGCACAACACCATCGCTGGTGTCTCCGGTTATCAGGTGCATGTGGGTAACCACATCTACTCGAGCGGCGACAAGTGCGACATCCTCGTGGCTATGAACCCCGCTGCCTTCAAGTCGCAGCTGAAGTGGGCCAAGAAGGGTGCCACCGTCATCGTCGACATCGACACCTTCACCGACGAGGCTATGGAGAAGGCCGGTTACAAAGAGAACCCCTTCACCGACGAGTTGGAGCGCGCCTACACCATCATCAAGGCCCCCATCACCTCGTTCACCGAGAAGATTGGTGAGGCTCAGGGTGTTGACAAGAAGACTGCCGACAAGAGCCGCAACATGTTTGCCCTCGGTATCATCTTCTACTCGACCCACAAGACCCTCGACCATACCTTTGCCTATCTGGAGCGCAAGTTCGCCAAGAAACCCGCCGTCATCGAGCTCAACAAGGCCGTGCTGACCGAGGGTTACGAATATGCCGACAAGCTGGAGGTGATGCACTCGCACATCTTCGAGGTTGCCCATGCCGACAAGATGGAGAAGGGCCGTTACCGCAACATCACTGGTAACGTGGCCACCGCCTGGGGTCTGCTCGCCGCCTCTGAGAAGAGCGGCCGCCGCCTCTTCCTGGGCTCCTATCCCATCACCCCCGCCACCGACGTCATGGTCGAGCTGGCCAAGCACAAGAGCCTCGGTGCCCGTGTGTTCCAGGCAGAAGATGAGATTGCCGGTATCTGCTCCGCCATCGGCGCCAGCTATGCCGGTGCTCTGGCTTGCACCAGCACCTCCGGTCCCGGTCTGTCGCTGAAGAGCGAGGCCCTGGGTCTTGCCGTGATGACCGAGCTTCCGCTCGTCGTTGTCGACGTGCAGCGTGGCGGTCCCTCGACGGGTCTGCCCACCAAGACCGAGCAGAGCGACCTCAACCAGGCCCTCTACGGCCGCAACGGTGAAGCTCCCCTCGTGGTTGTCGCCGCCTCGAGCAGCGCCAACTGCTTCTACTGGGCCTTCAACGCCGCCAAGATTGCTCTCGAGCACATGACCCCCGTCATCCTGCTCACCGACGGCTATCTGGGCAACGGCAGCCAGCTGTTCAAGATTCCTTCGATGAAGGATATGCCCGAAATCAAGCCGCGTCTGGCCAAGGAGAACGACCCGAACTACCGTCCGTTCCGCCGCGACGAGGAGAAGTTCGCCCGTGAGTGGGCTCTCCCCGGCATGGAAGGCCTGAGCCACCGCGTGGGTGGTCTTGAGAAGTGCCCCGATGGTCCTCTCAGCACCGATCCCGAGAACCACGCCCTGATGACCAAGAACCGCCAGGAGAAGGTCAACCGCGTGGCCAACTACATCCCCGACCAGGAGGTGACCGGCGCCAAAGACGCCGACCTGCTCGTGGTGGGCTGGGGCGGCACCAGCGGTGCTCTGACCCTCGCCGTCGAGGAGATGAACAACGAAGGCAAGAAGGTGGCCTACACCCACTTCAACTACATCTGCCCGCTGCCGAAGAACACCGGCGACATCCTGCGCAAGTACAAGAAGATTGTGGTCTGCGAGCTGAACAACGGCCAGTTCGCCGGCTACCTGCGCACCAAGTTCCCGGAGTGCCCCATGACCCAGTACAACAAGGTGATGGGCCTGCCCTTCGAGGTTGGCGAGCTGAAAGCAGAGTTCAACAGACTCCTTGAGAAATAATCGGAATACTCAGAATAATCAGAGTAATCAGAGTAATCAGAAAAAAAGCAATAAACAATGGAAAAGCATTTTGTTCCCAAAGCGGATAAAGAATATACCAAGGCTGATTTCCAGAGCGACCAGATGGTGAAGTGGTGCCCGGGTTGTGGTGACCACGCCATCCTTGCCGCCCTGCTGGCCACCTTCCCCAAGACGGGTTACAAGAAAGAGAACGTCTGCATGGTCTCCGGTATCGGCTGCTCGAGCCGTATCCCCTACTATGTCGACACCTATGGTTTCCACAGCATCCACGGCCGCGCCTGCGCCATTGCCACGGGTGTGAAGCTCGCCAACCCCGCCCTCAGCGTGTGGGTGAACATGGGCGACGGTGACTCGATGGCCATCGGCGGCAACCACCTCATCCACGCCGTGCGCCGCAACCAGGACCTGAACATCACCATCTTCAACAACGAGATTTACGGTCTGACGAAAGGTCAGTACAGCCCCACCACGAAGTTCGGCCAGGTCACCAAGACCTCGCCCTACGGCACCATCGACTACCCCTTCAACCCCGGTGAGCTGGTGATGGGTGCCCAGGGTACCTTCTTCGCCCGTACCCTCGACTGCGTGCCGCAGCTGAGCACCGACTGCATGACTCGCGCCGCCCAGCATGACGGCTGCTCGGTCACCGAGGTGCTGCAGAACTGCGTCATCTTCAACGACAAGACGCATGCCGCCATCACCGACCGTGCCGTCCGCGACGACCGCACCATCGTGCTGGAGCACGGCAAGCCCATGCTCTTCGGCAAGAACAAGGAGAAAGGTCTGCGCTTCAACGGCCGCCAGCTGGAGGTTGTCACCCTCGGCGAGAACGGCATCACCATTGACGATATCATGGTGCACGACGAGACCACCGAGGATACCGGTATCCACATGATGCTGGCCCACATGGGTCCCGCAGCGGGTCTTCCCGTGGCCCTCGGCGTCATCCGCAACGTCAAGAAAGTCAGCTACACCCAGCTCTACGAGGAGCAGATGGAAGAGCAGATGGCCATCGGCAAATACAAATGCATGGACGACCTGCTCAACAGTGGCGACACTTGGGAAGTCTAAAGTAACTGAGCGACTGAGTCGCTAAGTAACTGAGTATAGGGACTATCTTTGGATAGTCCCTATTTTTTTCTTTGCCGTATGAAATATTTTTTGTAATTTTGCATCTAATATATATAGTCGCTTATGAAGAAAATATTACTTACCCTGTTAGCTGTGAGCATCTTAACGGGTGTATCGGCACAAACGAAAAAGTGTGGCATCGACACCAAGGCCTTGGTGAAAGAGGAAATTGCGCAAGGCGCCACCACGGTGAGGATGCTGGCACAGGTAGTACCGGGCTACGACCGCGAACTGCTGGAGAAGGCTGGCATCGTCATCGGTGCCGAAGCCGGCGACGTCATCTCGCTGCGCGTACCCGTCGAGGCGCTGCCGCTGCTGGAGAGCGACGGCGACGTGCTCTACTACAGCATCGCGCACACCATCGGCGGCATGGACTGCGACAAGACGCGCGGAGACACGCGCACCGACAGCGTGCAGCGTGGACTGGGTGTCACCGACGGCCTCGCCTTCGACGGCGAAGGGGTCTATGTAGGCATCACCGACTGGGGTTTCGACTATACGCATCCCAACATCAAATCGCGCATCAAGCGCGTGTGGGACCACTTCCGCGTGGCGGGGCCTGCCCCCGAGGGCTTCGACTATGGCACCGTCATCACGGGATTCAACAACGTGCAGAACGCCCGAGGCGACACCTCGAACCTCTACGGCTACGGCACCCATGGCACCCATGTGGCAGGCATCATCGCCGGTGCCGGCACCGGCAGCAAATACAAAGGACAGGCTCCTGGCGCCAAGCTGTTGCTCTGCTCGTTCCTCTTGAACGAAGCGGCCTGGATGGACGGCGTGGCATGGATGCGCGACATCGCCCAGGGCGACGGGAAGCGTCTGGTGGTGAACAGCAGCTGGGGCATGTACTCCTTCAGCACCCTTGACGGCACCTCGCTGCTGAGCCGTGCCATCAACAACTGGGCAGACGAAGGCATCGTCTTCTGCACCAGCGGCGGCAACAACGGCCACCGCTCGGTCCCGTTCCATATCAGCAAGACCTTCACCAGCGCCGACAACGACACGCTGCGCACCGTGGTGGTCCGTGCCAGCCAGATCTACTCCCTCACGGAGACCGGACAGGTGCTCATCATGTGGGGCGAAGAGAACCACGACTTCAATGTCGGCATACGCGTCAAAGGCGTCGGCGACACCTGGGCCACGCCGATTATGAGTACCCTGCGCGACACGGTGGTCTACGACACCCTGCGTTGCGGCGACAGAAATGTGGGCTACCGCGCCATCATCGAGCATAGCAACATCTACAACAGCCGTCCTCACATACAGATTGACATCGACTCGACGAGCTATGAGACGCAGCTGTTCATCGTCGCCGACAGCGGCACGGTACATGCGTGGAATATTGCCAACAAGGAAAACCATGCGGGCAACGAAGGCTGCAGCTTCGTGTCGCGTGGCCACTACGGATTCAGTACCGGCGACATCGCCTATGGTGTCGGCGAGCCCGCCTGTGCCGCCAAGTGCATCAGTGTCGCCGCACACAATGGCGACCGCTGGAAGACCGACAGTTCGGCCTATATTACGGGCGACATTGCCGACTTCAGCAGCCACGGGCCGCTGATCAACGGTGTGATGAAGCCCGAGATATCGGCTCCCGGCGTGGATGTGGTCTCGTCCATCAGCTACTGGACCGACGACAGCTACACCCCCGTGGCACAAGTGATAACGCCCAATCCCAACCGCACCTATATCTGGTCCAAGATGAGCGGCACCTCGATGTCGAGTCCCGCCACCAGCGGTGCGATGGCCCTGATACTGCAGGCCAACCCTGCGCTGACGGTCGACGAGCTGCGCGACATCGTGTTCAGCAACGCCCGTAACGACAACTTCACGGGTCCTCTGGTGGCCCGCGACAGCATGAGTGTCGTGTGGGGCTGGGGTAAACTCGACGCCCTGAAATGTGTCAACGAGGCCATCCGCCGTGTGAGTATCAACCAGGTGGAGACCCTCCGCACGCCGCTGAAGGTCTTCCCGAACCCCGCCACCTCGAGCGTGTATATCAACACCGCCTGCGGCGAGATGCAGACGCTGGAGGTCTACACCATCGACGGCCGTCGCGTGCTCCAGCAGCCGATACACACTGAGGCCACCATCGACGTAAGCAGATGGAACAACGGCGTGTATATCCTCCGTGTGGGCAGCCGCACAGAGAAGTTGGTGGTGAGGTAAGTGATGAGTGATGAGTGATGAATGATGAGTGATGAATGATGAGTGATGAATGATGAGTGATGAGTGATGAGTGATGAATGATGAGTGATGAATGATGAATGATGAATGATGAATGATGAGTGATGAGTGATGAGTGATGAATGATGAATGATGAGTGATGAATTAAAATTTGAATAACTGGGGAATGCTAAAGTTATTTGAGAGAAATACCGGTTTGCAGGTGATAATCATCCTGGTGGTGGCAGTCTTGCTGTGGATACAGCCGCTGGCGCATCCCGAGCCCATGCCCGCACCCGACGGCTTCGCGCCGTTGTACAGCCTGATTTACCATATTGGCCTGTCGCCACTGATGGCGGTCATCCTCGCCATGCTGCTGGTGCTGTTGGGAGGCTTCTTCCTCAATCTGATCATGACGAACGTGGGGTTGGTGTCGCAGAACAGCCTCCTCCCAACCCTATTCTACACACTCTTCATGAGTGCGCAGGCGACGACGCTGACACCGATGCTGCTGGTGGGGGTACTGGCCATATCCATCATCAAGATGCTGATGTTGCACAGCACCCTGCTGACCATCTCGTCGGACAAGATTTTCGGCATCGCCGCGCTGATAGGTATCTGCTCGCTGATTTACCTGCCGTCGGTGGCGCTGTTGGCGAGCTATCTGCTTGTGGTGGTGAACTACCGTCTCTATAGCTGGCGCGACTGGATGGTGCTGCTGTTGGGCCTCATGGCGCCGTTTCTGCCGCTTTGGGCAGTGCAGTACCTGAGCGATGACCTCGCCGCCGGCTTTGTCTCCATGGGCGATACCCTGGCAACCACCCACTTCCATGCCCATCCTGTCGAGACACTACCTGCCATCGCCAACGGCATCCTACTGGGAACCTTCCTCATCAGCCTTTTCACAGTATGGCGGAAGCTTGGCGAAAAGACCGTGGTGTGGCAGAAGAACGCCACCAGCGTCATGCTGCTCACCGTGGCGGCCATTGCCGTACTGCTTTATTCGGGTCTTTACCCCATCAACCTCCAATACTTCGCCATTCCCTTTGCGCTTTGCGCGACGATACGCTTCACCCCTGAAACGAGACGTCGCATGCCGAGACAGAAGCAATGGCGCAGGAACCTCTACGACTATCTCTTCATCCTCATAATCGTTTCCGCGGTGCTATGCTAGAATATTGTAAAATAGCAGGACGTCTAGAGGCCGGATGCGACGAGGCCGGACGCGGACCCCTGGCGGGTCCCGTGGTGGCTGCTGCCGTCATACTGCCCGAAGGCTACAGCAACCCACTGCTCAACGATTCCAAGCAGCTCACCGAACGCCGTCGCGACAAACTCCGCGTCGAGATAGAGCGCGAGGCCGCAGCCTGGGCCGTAGCCGTGGTGGAGCCCGAAGAGATAGACAGACTCAATATTCTCCATGCCTCGACCCACGCCATGTGCGTGGCCGTGCAGCAGCTGTCGCAGAGACCCGAGTTCCTGCTTATCGACGGCAACCGCTTCTACAACGAGACCGACATCCCCTACGAGTGCATCGTCAAGGGCGACGCCAAGTACATGTCTATCGCCGCGGCGAGCATCCTTGCCAAGACACACCGCGACGAACTGATGGTGCAACTGCACGAGCAATACCCCCAATACGGCTGGGACCGCAACAAAGGCTATCCCACCGCAGAACACTACCAAGCCATCGAGGAGTACGGCCCCACGCCCTACCACCGCCGCTCCTTCAACCTTTACAGACAACACAGTCTTTTCGAATTATGAATTATGAATTTAGATTTATGAGTGACGCGAAATCCTACTCATAATTCAGAAATCAAAAAACAGAAATCTTCAACATATGCTGGAATTCATTAAAAACTTCCGTCGCAAACGCATCATACGCGACCTGAAAGCCACCCCCCGCGATAAGCGCATCGACAATATCGAGGAGGTGAAAAGCATCGGCGTCATTTGCCAACTTGATACCGAGCAGAACTGGAATGTGCTCTACCACTTCGCCAAGGTGATGGAGAACCAGGGCAAAAAGGTGAATATCATCGCCATCCAGGACGACGACATCAACTTCGTCGTCACGCATCAGGCCACGACCATCTGTCGTTCGAAGACAGACCTCAACTTCTGGGGACTTCCCTCATGGGATTCCATCAAGGACTTCTCCGACCAGCACTACGACCTTTTGATTGACACCATCGGCGAAGAGAACTTCTTCTCGCAGTATCTGGCACTGCGTACGCCGGCAAGTCTGAAGGTGGTCTATGCCACCCCTTCGGAAGATCCCTCCGAGGTGTTCGACCTCATCATCCGCGGCGACGGTCACGTGGAGCTGAAAGGCTTCTTCAACAACATCATTGAGTATCTAGGAATGATAAAAAAGTAGCAACATGGTAGTTAAAGGTAGTTAAAGTAGTTAAAAGTAGTTAAAGGACAATACCTTGGGGTTCTTACTGACATTTGTCCTTTAACTACCTGAGCGCGAAGCGCGCTAACTACCTTTAACTACTTAAATACCTCAAAACAACTAATATGAAAGCACCTATTTTTACTGGCACGGGCGTAGCCCTCATCACCCCCTTCCGCAAACAGCAGGAGACGGTAGACTTCACCAAACTAGAGAGTCTCATCGAACATATCATCGCCTCGGGCGTAGACTATATTGTAGCCCTGGGCACCACCAGCGAAGCCGCCACGATGACCGAGAGCGAGCGCTCGGCAGTACAGGAGTTCATCGTTGAGACCGTCGCCGGCCGCTGCCCCGTCATGCTGGGTCTGGGCGGCAACAACACCCTCAATGTGACAGACACCATCAACCGCACCAACTTCGACGGCATCAGCGGCATCCTGTCGGTGACGCCCTACTACAACAAGCCCAACCAACGTGGACTGTTGCAACACTACCGCAACGTGGCCGAGGCCTCGCCAGTACCCGTCATCATGTACAATGTCCCCGGCCGCACTGGCGTCAACCTCGCCGCCGAGACCACGCTGACCCTCGCCCACGAGTATTCCAACATCATCGGCATCAAGGAAGCCAGCGGCAACCTGCAGCAGGTGATGCAGATTCTCCGCAACCGTCCCGACGGTTTCCGTGTCATCTCGGGCGACGACGCCCTCACCTATCCCATGCTGACCCTCGGCGCCGACGGCGTCATCAGTGTGATGGCCAACGCCCTGCCCAAGGAGATGTCCGACATGGTGCATCTGGCCATGAAAGGCGACCTCAAGAAGTCCCTTCCGCTCCACTACCGCATGCTGCCCCTGATGAACGCCATCTTCGAGGAAGGCAACCCCACGGGCATCAAAGCGCTGCTCGAAATCCAAGGCTCCATCAGCAACATCCTGCGCCTGCCGTTGGTCAAGAGTACCAAGCAGCTCTACAACAAACTCAGCACGCTGTACAATGAATTTGGAAACTAGCCAGATAGAAGAGCGTATCGACGAGGTGCGCAACGAGTACCTGCGCCGCCTGTCGGGTGGCAACGGCGACTTATTGCGCCAGGTGGAGCGCTATGTCACGGCACATGAGGGCAAGATGCTACGTCCACGTATGCTGCTGGCCGCCGCCGCCACCCTCGGCGAGGAGCACTTCCACTCACGCCGCACGCTGCTGCTGGCCACTGCCGTAGAGATGCTGCACAACGCCTCGCTGCTGCACGACGACGTCATTGACCACGACGACACCCGTCGTGGGCAGCCGTCGGTCAACGCCCGATGGAGCATCCCCGTGGCCGTCCTCGTGGGCGACTACTTCCTGGCTCAGGTGATGCGTATCCTCGAAGAAGTGAACGAGCAAGGGGTGTCGCAGCGCATGTACGAGACCGTCGAAGCCATGGTCGAATCCGAGCTGCTGCAACAGGAAGTGACAGCGTCACTCAGGCACTCAGGCACTTACATCAAAATCATCGACGGCAAGACAGCACGGCTCTTCGCCACCGCCGCGGCCTTAGGCAACCCTGCCTGCGAAGAGTATGGGCTCCATTTCGGCCGACTCTTCCAACTGCGCGACGATATTGCCGATGGCGAAGCCAACGAGTATACCGCCGACCTCATCGCCCAGGAAGAAGCCATTCTTGCCACAATAAAACCCGCCCTCGAAATACATAATATTAAATGAAAATCAAAAAATAAGAATACCATGAAGAGAATCCTCATTACACTTATCGCCCTTGTCCTCGGGGGTGTCGCATGGAGCCAGAACGCCAAGATGCCGCAGAACATCACCATCAAGACCCTCGATGGTGAAAGCGTCCAGTCGTCCGTCATCCAGAACGACGGCAAGCCCGTCATCATCAGTTTCTGGGCCACTTGGTGCAAGCCCTGCAACCGCGAGCTCAACACCATCAAAGACCTCTATGAAGAGTGGCAGGAGGAAACCGGAGTGAAGATTGTGGCCATCTCGATTGACGACGCCCGCACCGTGGCACGAGTGAAGCCCCATGTGGAAGGCAACGACTGGCCCTACGAGGTGTATATCGACCAGAACAGCGACCTCAAACGTGCCATGGGAGCCATCAGCGTGCCCCATACCTTCATCCTCAACGGCGAGGGTGAGATTGTATGGCAGCACAACGGCTACCAGGACGGTGGCGAAGAGGAGGTCATCGAGGTGGTTCGCGGACTGCTGAAAGAAAAAACAGAAGACAAGTAATCAAGCCTTATGAAGAATATTCAGAAGACAGCAGCGGGTAGCAGGGAGCGGGTAGCAAACGGCTATCAGCTATCGGCTATCGGCTACCGGCTGTTTTGCGTTGGCCTAATTATCATTTTTCAATTTTCATTTTTCAGTCCCACAAAGGCGCAGGGGCTCCTTGGCGGACATGTGACGGGCAATGTGCAGTTGGACGGACAGATGTCGCATGCCGACAGTGTGATTGGTGCCGACGACGTACCCGAGAAGCTCTTGATGAACGCCCGTGCCGACATTCTCTACACCAACGGCGACTTCAACGCAGGCCTGCGTCTGGAGATGTACCAGAACCCCCTGCTGGGCTTCGACGCCCAGTGGAAAGGCAGCGGCGTGGCCAACTATTACGTATCCTACAAGACCGAGAAATTCGGCATCACGGCGGGTCACTTCTATGAGCAATTTGGCAGCGGCATGATTCTGCGCACCTATGAGGACCGCTATCTGGGTCTGGACAACGCCCTCTTCGGCGTGAATGTCTATGTCCGCCCGGTAGAAGGTGTCACCATCAAGGCGCTGGCAGGCCGTCAGCGCTACTACTGGGAGATGGCCGAAGGGCTGGTGCGCGGCGTGGATGGCGAGGTGAACCTCAACAGCGTACTCTCCTTCATGAAGGAGAGCAAGTTCCGCGCCACCTTGGGTGCCGGATTTGTAAGCAAATACGAAGAAGACGAGTTGATACCCTCGGAAGATCCCACGATGCGGCTCAACCTGCCACTCAACGTAGGCGCCGCCTCCTTCCGTGCCGACCTGGGCTACGGCAACTGGAGCCTCCAGGCTGAATATGCCCACAAAGGGCAGGACCCCTGGATTGACAACAAGTATGTATACCATGAGGGCAACGCCCTGCTGCTGAACCTCAACTATTCGCAGCGCGGTTTCAGCGCCGGCATCCAAGCCAAACGGATTGACAACATGGGATACAAGAGCATGCGCTCGCTGAGTGGCGAGATGCTATACATCAACTACCTGCCGGCCATCACCAAGAACCACACCTACGCCTTCCTCACCATGTATCCCTATGCCACGCAGGTCAACGGCGAGCAGGGACTGCAGGCCGACGTGATGTACAAGTTCAAGAAAGGCACCCTGCTGGGTGGCGAGTATGGTACCGACCTCCACCTCAACGGCTCGCTGGTAGCAGGACTCGACACCACCATCACCGGCGGCGCCGGCACCGAAGGATATACCGTCAACAGCGGCCTTGGCGAGACACTCTACGGCGATGTCTCCCTGGAGATTGCCAAGAAACTTTCCAAAGCCGTCAAACTCACCGTCACCTATGCCTACCAGGTATTCAACCCCGTGGTAGAAGGTGAAGGGCACAAAGGATTGCCGCTGATACACAATCATGTGGCCATTGCCGACCTCTCGTGGAAACTCAACAAAAAACACTCCCTCCGTTTCGAGGCCGAGTGGTTGTGCAGCGACAGCTACTATGACGAGAGCGACGACCACCACAGCGACCGCCGTGCCGGCGACTGGCTCATGGGCCTCGTCGAATGGAACATCGGCACCCACTGGTTCATCTCCCTCAGCGACCAGGTGCCCTACAACGACGGTATCGGCAACTACTACAACCTCTCCATTGGCTACACCCATGGTGCCACACGCTTCCAGCTGGGCTACGGCAAGCAACGCGAAGGCTTGCTCTGCATCGGTGGTATCTGTCGTCAGGTGCCGGCGAGCAACGGACTGACGTTCAGTCTAACAACGAGCTTTTAGTGAATAGATAATAGTTAATAGATAATAGTTATGAAGAAGATATTGATGGGATTGATAGGTTTTGTGGGGTTGATGGGTCTTTGCGGTTGCGACAAGATTGAGGAGGGGGAGTATACGGTGTATGACGGAGCCGCGGTGACCTGGACGAGCGGTACGCTGACGGAGACGCCGGTGCAAAGAGTATTTGTCGAGAAGTTCACAGGCCCTAAATGCAGCAACTGCCCACTGGCCGACGAGACCCTTGCCACCATCAACGACGAGCGTGTCGTCATCGTCTCCATCAACCACCCCACGGGACAAGGTCTCCCCTTCCCGGGAGAACCCGACTTGCGCACAGAAGGTGGCAATAAATGGGACGCCTGGTATGGTATCAACGCTATTCCCTCGGCCTTCATCAACCGCGAGAAATCTGTTCGTTACCAAGGCAGCATGACCAACATCGTCAGTGCCATCAACCAAGCCCTCAACAAACCGATCATCCTCGCGCTCGACGTCCACGCCGAGAACGAACTTACGAATGTCCATGTCACCGTCAACCTCAAATTCATCCAACGCTACACCAAACCCATAACACTTACCGCCGCCCTCATCGAGGACTCGCTGGCATACAAGCAACTACTGCCCGATGGCAACATTGACGAACAGTACATGCACAACCACATGCTGCGCAAAGTCATCACTGGTTTTTGGGGCAGCGAGATAGACTGTACCGGCAATGCTGACGAATCACGACAAGGGTCATTCGACTTCAACGTCGGCGAAGACATCAATCTGGAGAACAGCCATATCGTCGTATTCGTCAGCGACAAAGCCTCCCGTAGCGTTATCAACTGCGCATCGTGCAGAGTGATGAATGAGGAGTGATGAGTGAGGAATGATGAATGATGAGTTAGCCAAGAACTAAACACTGAACACTAAACACTGAACACTGAATGAACAGGAGAATACTGGGGCTGGCATTGCCCAACATCGTGACCAATATCACCGTGCCGCTGCTCGGCATGGTGGACATGGCCATTGTGGGGCACTTGTCGGGCGACCACATCGGAGCCATAGCCATCGGCACCCAGATATTCAACCTGATCTATTGGAACTTCGGCTTCCTAAGGATGGGCACAAGTGGATTGACAGCGCAAGCCTTCGGGGCCGAACGCTGGGACGAGGCGGTGAAGATACTGATACGAGCCTGTGCCATTGCCTTGGGGATAGCCGTGCTGCTGATAGCGTTGCAGTGGCCCATCTCGCTGGCGGTACCCCATATCTTTGAGGGGAGCAACCGCGTGCTGGGATTGGCGCTGACTTACTTCTTCGTGCGCATCTGGGCGGCTCCCGCCACCCTGGGGCTTTACGCCATCAAAGGATGGTTCATCGGCATGCAGGACTCGAAGACACCCATGTGGATAGCCATCGCGCTGAACTGTGTGAATATTCTGGCGTCGCTGCTACTGGTGCTGGTGCTGAAGTGGGACATCTTCGGTGTGGCGCTGGGAACGGTGATAGCCAACTACTCGGGCTTGGCGATGGGAGTGTTCTTCCTGCGCCGGAAGATGAGACGAGACAAAAACCTTTCAATATTCAATTTTCAATTCTCAATTCTGAAAGAGGCTTTGCATTGGGAGGAGATGCGCCGCTTCTTCAAGGTGAACAGCGACATCTTCCTGCGTACCCTATGTCTTTCAGGAGTCTTCACCTTCATCACGGCGGCCTCGAGCCATATCAGCGACCAGATACTGGCCGTCGATGCCCTGCTGCTGCAGTTCTTCACGCTCTTCAGCTATATCATGGACGGCTTCGCCTATGCCGGCGAGAGCCTGGTGGGCCGCCACATCGGTGCCCGCCAGCTGCGTCACCTGAAGCTGGCGGTGCGGCTGCTCATTGCCTGGGGACTGGCGCTGACGGTGGTCTTCACAGGCCTCTATGCCGCATTCGGCAACGAGTTCCTGCACATCTTCACCGACAAGCAGGATGTGATTGCCGCCACGGGCGAATACATGGGCTGGGTGCTGGCGATACCCGTATGCGGCTTCGCCGCCTTCCTCTTCGACGGCATCTTCATCGGTGCCACAGCCACACGCACCATGCGCAACGCAATGTTCGTGGCGACAGGCGCTTTCTTCGCCGTCTACTATGGTCTAAAAGCACTCTACATCCCCGACGCTGACACTCAGACCCTCAGCCACTCAGTCACCCATCAGTGGAATAATATCCTGTGGATAGCCTTCATGGTCTTCCTCATCCTTCGCGGCCTATTGCAAGCGGTACGCCTGCGGAGAGATATCTATAAACAAGTCAACTAATGGGAAAACGATGTTTTGAAATAGAACAGATTAAAAGAAATTCCCTATGGGAAATATGCCGTAGGCATTATCTTTTAATAGCTATTAAAAGGAATCCCCTACGGGGAATACTCCGTAGGAGTTTTCTTTTAATCATTCTTTCTCTTCTTTTAGTCGGAAACTCCAAAGCCCAAATCAACTCCTATTCGAACCGTCCGAAGGTGGGCGTCGTCCTCTCTGGTGGCGGAGCCAAAGGTGTGGCCCATATCTCGGCCCTCCGGGCCATCGAGCAGGCGGGCATACCCATCGACTATATCTGCGGCACCTCCATGGGTTCGCTGATCGGAGGACTCTACGCCATCGGCTGGACTACCGACGAGCTCGACTCCCTGGTGCGCGCACAAGACTGGAGCATCCTCCTCACCGACAAGGTGGCACCATCCCTGCTGGACCTCGAAAGCCGTCGCCGTCAGAACACCTATCTTCTCCGCTACACCTTCCTCCCTGGCTCGAAAAGCAACGAAGGAGCGGGATTCATCCGCGGCGACAATCTCGACCGGCTCTTCACAGAACTTCTGGCGGGCTACCTCGACTCCATCTCGTTCGACTCGCTACCCATCCCTTTCGCCTGCGTAGCCACCGATATCATCACAAACTCCGAGGTTGACTTCCGCAGCGGATACCTGAAACAGGCGATGCGCGCCTCGATGTCCATTCCCGGAGTCTTCTCACCGGTGCGCATGGGGGACAAACTGCTCGTCGACGGAGGCATGCGCAATAACTACCCTGCAGACATTGCCCGTCAGATGGGCGCCGACATCATCATCGGCGTCACCGTGCAGGACGATACCCTCACGGCCGACGACATCACAGGGCCTGTGGAGCTCCTGATGCAGATTATAGACATCAACTGCAAGAACAAATATCAGGCCAATCTCGACATGAGTGACCTCGTCATCAAGGTCGACGTCCACGGTTACTCCGCCGCCAGCTTCACCGCTGCCGCCATCGACACCCTCCTCCGTCGCGGAGCAGAAGCCGCCGCCAGCCACGAGGAGGAACTCCGTAGAATAGCAGGTAGCATACCGCAGGTAGCAGGTAGCAGACATCAGGTAGTCACTCATCATTCATCACTCCTCACTCCTCATTCATCATTCATCACTCCTCACTCACCCACCTCCGTTCCCCACCCTGTCGTCGGGGTAGCCTTCCGTTTCGACAACGAAGAGGCTGGAGCCTTCCAAATTGGTGCCACTATGCCCTTCAAATGGCACCTCCCCATGTCCCTCAGCACACGCTTCCGCATGGGTAAACGCATCCTTTTCCGACTCGAGCACAGGCTCTATCCACAAGGCATCACCTCACCCTCCCTCGCCTACGACTTCTATCGCAACGACATCGACGTCTATTCACATGGCACCCGTGCCTATAACATCAAATACCGGCAACACCGTGTCGAGTTACTCCCCATCAACTTGCACTTCCGCCGCTACCGCCTCCACGCAGGACTCCGCTTTGACTACTTCCACTATACCGACCCGCTGCTCTCGGCCATTCCCACCACGGTGACGCTCGAGAACGACCACTACTTCTCCTACTTCCTCTCGGCCGACCTCAACACCGAGGACCATTGGTACTTCCCTTCCTCGGGCACCCGCCTGCACCTGGCCTACGCCTACCGTACCACCGACCTCCTGACACTTCATGGCGAGCCCGGCCTCAACGATATCACTGTCCACTGGCGCATCAACATACCCCTAGATCAACGACTCACCCTACAGCCCCTGTTCTACGGACGCATCCTCACCTCAGGCGAGCCGCCACTGGTCTACAGCAACATCGCCGGAGGCGAGTGGTTCGGCCATTTTGTCGAGCAGCAGCTGCCCTTTGCCGGCCTCGGACATGTGGAGCTGCTCCACCGCCACTTCGCCGCCGCCCAGTTGCAGGTACAATACCGTATGGGAAAGAACCACTACCTGCTCCTCCGCGCGGCAGCGGCCTACAATACCGACGACCTCTCGACGGTCTCACCCAACCCCGACTTTTACGGCCTACAACTCGGCTACAGCTACAACTCCTTCATCGGCCCCCTTAGCGTACGCCTAGGATACACCACCCTTTCCGACAAACCCTACTTCCTCCTGAACGCCGGACATAAGTTCTAAATTAATGAGGAATTAGAAATTAGGACACTAAACACTAAACACTAAACACTAAACACTAAACACTGAACACTATGCTAGTCATCATGCCCGTCAAAGACTCGCTCGACACCGCCCGCGAGTCCATCGCAGCCCTCACCCAGGCGCTCTCCGCTCATCACTCATCACTCATCACTCATCGCTCCTCCCTCATCGTCTACAATGACTTCAGCACCCCAGAGAACACCGCTGAGCTCGAGAGGATGTCCTCCGAGATGGGCTTCGAACTTGTCAACTGGGCCGACTGCACCAATCACCCCTCCCCCAACTACCGCCTCACCCTACAAGATGCCCAGCAGCGCGCCCTCGAGCACGATGAGCACCTCGTCATCGTCGAGAGCGACGTCGTGGTCCGTCCCGACACCCTGCAGCGGCTCGAATCAGTGGTCAATGTTAGTGGCGACCAACTAAACACTAAACACTTAACACTAAACACTAAAATCGGTATGGTCGCCGCCGTCACCGTCGACACCAACGGCAACATCAACTTCCCCTACCTCTACGCGCAAAAGATGAAAGGCGATATCGTCGACACCCACAAGCGTTTCAGCTTCTGCTGCACCCTTCTGTCGAATGAATTCCTCAAGGCTTTCTCCTTCATGCAACTCGACCCCGAGAAGTCGTGGTACGATGTCTTCATCTCTCACCAGTCTGTGGCCCTGGGTTTCCACAACCTCCTGATGCTCGACAACCCCGTCCTCCACAAACCCCACTCCTCGCGCCCTTGGAAAAAACTCAAATACACCAACCCCATCAAATACTACTGGCAAAAGATCACACGCAAACGCGACCGCATATGAAGATATACAGCCTCCTCGTTGTCAAAGACGAGGCCGACATCATACCCCTCTCCGTCACCGACGCCTGCCGCTGGAGCGACAAGGTTATCGTTATCGACAACGGCAGCACCGACGGTACCTGGGAGTGTCTGCAGCAACTCGCCGCCGACAACCCAAAGGTCGTCCTCTTCATGCGCTATGAGGGTCCCTTTCATATCGGTCTTAGGGCACAGGCTTTCCGCGCCTTCCGCCACGAGATGAAGCGTGGCGACTGGTGGTGCGTGCGTCTCGATGCCGACGAGCTCTTCCCGGGCGACGTACGCGGCTTCCTGTCTCGTATTCCGCGTCGCTTCCGAACCGTCAAGAAGACCAGCACCGACTACGTTATCACCCACGAGGACCTCGCCGAGGGCCTCATTTCCGACAACTTCATCGACAACAAGGAAAACATACACTATGCGCTGCCACAAAAGCGCTCTGAACGTCGCTTCATGCGGCACTCGCCATTCTATGTCTGGCTGAGCCGCTGGCGCTATCCCCACCCCTGGGGCCGTGTGGCTCCGGAGGAGATACCTGTCGACCACTACCAATACAGAAGCGTCGCACAGATGCAACGCCGCTACGCCAACCGTCAACAGGCTAAAGCCGACGGCTGCGGCTCTTTCTCACACGAAATAGGAAATGGCTGGCAAGATTACCTGCGCCACCGCAAAGACTGCATCATTCCTCATTCATCACTCATCATTCCTCATTAAGCTTCCCACTCTCAGCGCCAAAGTAAGGATCAGCGGTATCAGCGCCACACTCAGGCCGCACCATATCACCCATACCACGGCTACTGCAAAGCAGACCTCCTGCAGCCACAGCGCCCACCGCGGACTGCGGCCCAGACGTATGGCTATCAGCAGCAACAACGGCGAAGCCCACAGGATGTTCAGGTTCCACTCCGTGCAGTAATGGTTGGTGCCGAACCACATGAAGAGCAGGAACAGCCCTATCAGTCCCGCCACAATGAAGAGCACCCTGTCTATAAGGTGAAAGATGATAGGTGAAAGGTGAAAACGCTTCTCGCTGACAGTCAATAAAGCTATGATAGCAAACAAGAGGCTAAAGACCACCAGTGGTGGAAAACTGCGCGACAGCGGCTCTCGGGTTTCCTTCAGAATTACATTCTTGGCGACTACAAAAGGTTTGCCGTCTCGCGTAGAGTTCTCCAGAAGAGTCATCATCACCTCGGGATAGAACATCGCCTCCTCGGCTGTGCAGGGGTGATCAGCAGACAGTCCCAGCAGCAGGTCCACTCCCAAGGCCCACCATTCCAGCTTCTCGCGCATGGCCATGTGCAGATAATCGCGGTAGCTCCTCACTCTCCAGTCTCCACTCTCCACTCTCTTCTTCCCACAGGCCTCCGCCACACGGTCCCACACCATCGTGGCACAGTTCTTCCGGAAAAAGTCATAACGGTAGTGGCGGTTCTCAGGCTCGTAGTTCCACTCCAGGGCCAAATAGAGATTCGACACCTCCTGCGGCGTGAAGTCCAGCTGCTGCTCCCACACCGCACGTCCTTCCATTTCATACTCCATTAAAAAGCCATCGAAAGTGGTACGTCCGATGTGGTAATCCAGTTGGCCTCGCATAAACTTCCAGTAGAAGTTCGGCGTATTGAAATCGAACATGCCATAGTTGTACACCATGTCCAGCCCTTCCGCAGTATCACAGATACGGATGGCCGAATGTCCGAAAGTGGTATAGAAGTCATTCCCCGGACCGCAGGTCAGCACACTCGCCGTCGCCGTCTCGCTCAGCGGCAAACTCTGAGCGTTTAAGGTGAAAGGTGAAAGGTGAAAGGTGAAAACTAAAAAGACCAACAGCCGATAGCCAATAGCCGATAGCCGATAGCCACCTGCTACCCGCTGCCTGCTACATGCTCCAAGCCTATTTCTATAATCCTTAACCATTAATCGTTAATCATTAACCATTACCAATTCATTACTCATCATTCATCACTCAACATTCATCACTCAACATTCATCACTCAACATTCATCACTCATCACTAAATCAATTTCCCGTTCCAATCTTCTCTCCTTCTACCACTGCGGGGCGGTCCACCTCCGTGCGGTGCTCCATGTGTATGGGAGCACCTTCTTTGCCCTGGTGTACCGTAACCTGCGGGAAGGGTATCTCGACACCCGCATTGTTAAAGGCGATATAGATATCTTCGCGGATATGCTTCCACACCTCCCAGTAGTCCTCTACCGTGACCCAGAGCCACACCGAGATGTCCACCGACGAGTTGTTGAGGTCGCTCACGGCGATGACCGGCGGCTTGGGATCCCACTTCACCAGCGGCTCCGCCTTGATGACATCCCAGAGCACCTCCTTGACCTTTGCCAGGTCGGTACCGTAGGCCACACTAGCCACCACATCCAGACGTATCTGGGGTTCCTTCGTGTGGTTAATGAGGCTCTTGGTGGCCAACTCGCTGTTGGGGATGATAATAGTACGGCCGTTGAACGGGCGCATGATAGTATGGAAGATTCGAATCTCCTTGATATAACCCTTGTAGGCGCCGCACTCGATATAGTCGTCCACCTTGAAGGGCTTCATCAGCAGGATGATGACGCCGCCGGCGAAGTTCTGCAACGTGCCCTGCAAGGCCATACCGATGGCCAAGCCCATAGCACCCAACAGAGCGATGAACGAGGTTGCCTTGATGCCCACCACATCCATCGCCATGATGACTATCATAGCCTTCATCAACACATCCACCAGACTGCCCAAGAAGGTCTTCAGCGACGGCTCAGCGCCCTTTTTCTCGAGGGCTCTGATGATTACCCGCTTCAGCATCTTGCACAGCTTCATGCCTATCCACAGGATAATAATGGCAATGAGCAGCTTGGGAATGAACTCCACCGTCAGCTGCACCAGGGCGCTGAGGCCGTCCTTGATGATGGTGTTCTCACCCGTGACGACGCCCTTCAGGTCGGTCAACCCCATATTCTTCACGCTGTCCATCACCGTGGACATCGTATCGGCCGCTGCCTTGATATGCTCCGGAACGGGCACCTCGGGTGTCCCATTGTTCTGTGCCGCAACAATCAATGCGGCGTTGTTGTCATCCAATAGTAACATATTGCTTTCTTTTGGGAATGCAAAGATACAAACATTTTTCCATACAAACGAAAAAATGTTTCTCGGGCTACATAAAAGTCATTCAACGACGAACTTCGCCGTTCCCTGCCGTTTACCTCCCTCTATTCTCAACAAGTAGATACCCTTCACCAGATCCTTGACAGGAATGGTTCCAATGGTGGAGCCTGCTTTCACCTTTTGCCCCATGGCATTGAAAATGGCATAGTCCACCGTCTCGCCAGGTAGGTCCTTAAGGTATAGGACATCGGTAGCCGGATTGGGAAACACCACAAAAGGCTGCCTGCTCGCGACTTCAAGAACATCCATAGGCGTAGTCGAGGGAATGATATTCACGATAAGACCCTCTATCTTCGTCCATCCGTAAGAAAAACCATTCGGGTCCGGCAGGCTGTACCAGCCGTCCTTTGTGCCGCCCCAGCCAAAGTTGATGTGGAACTTCCCGTCACTCTCCCGGTAGCCGTCGACGACGACATTGTGGCCGGAGGTCCCGGCGGGATTCTCCACGGCCAGATGGGCGGGATAACCTGCCTGTAGGTTGGAGATCAAGATAGCGAACATCGCCGAATCGGGCTCCACGAGCAGCTGACACTGCGCGAAACCGAACCGTTGGTAGGCCGTAAAAGCCTGATTCACGGAAAAGGTGCCGGAACCGTATGTGTCCGACGCGGAATAGACCTGCTTGCAGGCCACGCCGCAAGCAAATATGATGGCACCCTTCAGCGAGCTGGTAAGCTCCTCGCCGCGCTGGAATCGGGCATCGGCAGAGTCCAGCAGCTCGTTCAGCTGCGGGAAGGAGGGGAAAGAATACGTCTCCCAATCGTCATCGATATCGTATTGCCGGCCGAAATAATTGCCGGTGCAATAGTCGTCACCGTCGTCGAAGCGTGCATTGTTTGTCGTCTGCAGATAATTAAGGATCTGGCCCATAGCCGTAGCAGGGCACCCCGTATAACTATGCTTGTTATTCTCCAGCGGATCTGCCGGACAATGCTGGTTGTAGGGAGACCCCTGCGACCACCGCGTGTTCATGAGCGGTTGCTGCGCCCATCCATTCAAGGCGCCAAACAAAAACAGTACAATAAAAATTTTTTTCATGGTTTAATAATATTATTTATTTCGCGGTGCAAAGATACACTTTTTCCCAATAATAATATAGAATTATTCTATTTCCCAATAAAAAAGATTTTTCCAATTCGTAAAAATTTCGTATTTTTGCAGTTGATTATCGCGACACGAAAAAAACTAATTATTACAATGAACAAATATATACAGGACTATTTCAATAAAAGGGAAGAGCGAGAGAAAGAGGATTTAATGCGTGAAGTCAATCGGCTTATTCAGGATTTAGAAATAGGAGAAAAAATATACAATGAGCAAGCCCAATGTCCCACATATAGTTACCCAAAGTTTGATGCTGCAAAGAAAATGCCATTTAAATATGACATTGGTGATGCGTCAATAGAGGAACTGCGTCTTTTGATAGAAACAGCCGCACCAAAGAAAAAAGAAGTAAAGCGATTTGAGCCTGCCAAACGTAGCAAATGGTATACGTTTGCAACAGTTATGATTATTCTTTCGGCGGTGGTTCTAGTTATTCTCGGAATCTGTAGTTTTATAGAAAAAAACGCGGATTATTTCATTATTGGAGTTTGTGCGTTTTTGACAGATATAACCATCCTCGCCATTGTACAATTATTATCTGGCATAAAACAAGGGATAGATACCCTTTTGAAGAAATAAGTTTCAAACACTAACCAGCCTGTTTTAAAACAACAGGGAGCCTCCACCGAGACACCCTTTATTTCATTTTGTCACAAAGAAATCTCGAAATAAAGAGAATTTAGATTTTCCTCGTCCCACTACATTCGGGGTAACTCGAGCAGCTCCAAAACTCTTTGCCCGAGTTCACGCCTTTCTTGGCCACCCGTTTAATCATAGGCTTCCCACATTTAGGGCAGGCTGGGGCATCGCTAGCGATGCTGGCTTGGGTCCGATGAGACAGACGCTCTGCCGTCAGAGCCTCAGTGAAGCCGCCTTCCTCTTTGAAGGTCGACAGCTGTGTCTCTATCTGTTTGCCCAACATCAGTATCAGGCGATTGCAGAGTACAATCAAGCAGTTAGCCACCGTCAGCGAGTCGTCGGACTTCAGCCAAAGATCGAACTTATGCTTTTGGGCTAGGATATGCATGCAACTCTGATGCTGCACATCATCCTGATAGGTCGGAGCGTCAAGACGGATGGCAGCCACAGAACGGTATTCCCGCGATTGGTTCGGCCATGGGAGGCACTCATGCAGCATCAGCCAGTTAAGGTAGTCGTTGACCAGTTCAGCCAAGCTGGCACGTGCCACGTCAGTGAGTTTCATCTCGGTCTCCTTCGATGTCGAGTGGCGAGCATTCCCTTCGGCGATATTCGCAGGCACCGACCGTGCCGCCTGCGTCATCTGGTCGAACTGCCGTCCACAGGGGTCGTTCGTTCGGTCTAGGAATCTGCGGCAGAAGTCCTGCGTCGCCAGCTGTATGACATTCCCCATCACCCACGAGTCCAACCAAAAATATCCTGCTCTATTGATCTGCATGATAGATTGTTTTAGAATTGCAAAAATACGATAATTTCTGGGATTGACAAAAAAATTCGTAATAACGTTATAACGAGATTACGATATAACGATGTTATTTGTCGTCATAACGTTATAACGAAATAACGTTATTACGACAGAGAATAAACAAAAAGAGCATCCCGATTGGAATGCTCTTATAAAAAATTGGCGGCGACCTACTTTTCCACAAACAAGTGCAGTATCATCGGCGATGTGAGGCTTAACTTCTCTGTTCGGAATGGGAAGAGGTGAACACTCACTCCATAGCCACCAAAATATTCTTTTAGATTTCTGAATGCTGATTTATGATTTCAGAGTGGCTTGCGCAATACTCATAATTCATAATTCATAAATCAGAAATCCAATGTTGACCATTGGAACAAAACATATAAGGGAAAACCATAACGGAAAGTCTTCGGGTAATTAGTACCGCTCGGCTTTGACATCACTGCCTTTACACCTGCGGCCTATCAAGGTCGTAGTCTTCGACCACCCTGTAACG